>OLWD01000004.1_pt1 | contig 244013 bp, 208 predicted proteins | sample 1673971 | NCBI WGS metagenome assembly OLWD01 (sample SAMEA103958136, study PRJEB25191) | human gut metagenome | reverse complement strand
GCGAACCTGCCGGACCCGCGGGTCCGACGGCTACGCCCCGCACACGCATCCGGCGAGCGATCTTACCTATGTCCGCGTCGGCGGAGACTGGGCGTACGTGTGTCTGCTGGCCGGCCTGGCGGACAGGGGCATCGTCGGCCATTCCGCCGGGCGGACCCGGGACGCGAGCCTGGTATTGGGCGCGTTCGCCACCCTCGACTTCCCGCTGACGGACGTCCAGGTGTTCCGCACCGACCGGGGCGGCGGGTTCGACGGCACGAGGATCGACGAGCTGCTCGACGTGTTCGGCATCAAAAGATCGCTGTCGCGCAAGGGCAACCCCTATGACAACGCCGTGGTCGAATCGACGAACAGGCTGTTGAGGAAGGAGCTCGTGTACCGGAACAGCTACGCCACGATCGGGCAGCTGAGGCGCGACCTCAACGACTACGTGTGGTGGTCCGACGACCAGTGGCTCCACTCCACCCTTGGATACCGGAGTCCGAAGGAATTCACCGGACAGGGACTCGTCCTCTAAGAAACCGTCCAACACACCGTTGCCAATCCACGTCATGAACATCGGCCTCGAGGCGGGGCATACGTACCACATCCGTCTCGTCGTCGACGACACCATCGGCACGTTGTACGTGGATGGGGTGGCGTTGAACGTGCGCATGTACGAGCGTCCGGGCGAGTCGTTGGGCGTCTTCGCCACCGACGGCACGGTCGAGGTGCGCAACGCCTCCATCGCCCGCGGACTGAAGAGGAAGTGAACGTGTCCTTTCCGACTTGATGTGACGCAATCGGCTGCGTGTCCTTATGCGTGACGGCGTGGGGCACGCAGCCGATTGTTTTTTATTCCTCGGATTTCCGCTTGGTATGCGTGGTTCGGTACGTGATGGGGGTGACGCCCATGAACCGGTGGAAGGTGCGGGAGAAGAAACTGGCGGATGAGAAACCGGTCTGTTTGGCGACCGTGGCGATAGGCAGCGAGCTCGTTACCAGCAGGTTGGCTGCGGCGCGCACGCGCACGTCGTTGACGAATTCGATCGGCGACTGGTTGAGCGATTCGCGGAATATCGATGCGCAAGTGGTGCGTCCCACCGATCCGGCCGATGCGATTTGCTTCAAGGTGATCGGACGCACGTAATATCTCTGCACGTAATCGATCATCTTGCGTAGCGTCACGATGCGGGGGTGCGGCGCTGTGGAAGTCGCGCAATGACTGCCGGCGATCGCCAGTATGTCGCGGACGACCGCATAGAAACAGCTGAGCACCGTCAACGCCTCGGTATTGTCGGTTAGCGTCATATCGTCGGCGGGCAACGGTTCGGCTGACCGCTCTGACCGCTCCAGCGGACCGAATTTCGCCGCATGAAGCTGTCGGATGGTGGCGAGCAGCCGCCGACCGGGGGCCGTGTCGTCGGTGATGACGGCATATGGCATCGTGTTCTCCGCCATCAACGGCGCGATGAAACGGTCGTACACTTCGAATGAGGCGCACATTTTAGCCGGATTGAGCAACGTGCAGGAGAATTCGCAATCGGAACCGTCCTTGGTGAAACCGTAATGCAGCTGACGTGAGTTGACGAAAATCGCCTGCCCCTCATCGAGCCGGACTGTTTCTCCGTTGACGAAATACCACATATGCCCATGGATGATGTAGGTGAGTTCAAGGTCGACATGCCAATGGCATTCCGCACGCATATGGGGGTACTGGTGGAGCAGCGAATGCTCGGTGAAGGAGAAGAACATCGGCGCGTCATACTGCACTATCTCCGAACCATCGGGTCGGCGACCCCAATTGGTGATGGGCATCACCTCACGGGAGGCCCATTCGTCCCGTTCCATCTGTGCGTCTTCATCGGCAGTGTTCATGACTACTCTAATAAACGGTAGATAATGCAAAGAACAAGGATGATTCTACAACATTGCGAGTGCTGCCGTCGATGTTGGTGGTGTTGAATGGTGTCAAAGGACGTCAAACGATTGACAAACAGATTCACAAGGAGCTTTCAATGGCGGAGAATGAAGGTGCGGCCGTTGCCGTGGATAATGCGGCGGTGCCTACGAACGAGTGGGAACGCATGCTTTCCGGCGAATTGTATATTTGCGGTGATATGCAGCGTGAAGCGAACATGCGTAAACGCCGCTTGGTGCACGCCATCAACACGTCCGCATACGACGCGTTCGAGGAACGTGACAGGCTATTCCGCGAACTGTTCGGTTCACTCGGCAAAGGCGCGTTCCTTGAACCGCCATTCAACTGCGATTACGGCTGCAACACGTATATCGGCGACAACTTCTATGCCAATATGGACTGCATCTTCCTCGACGTGGCGAGAATCACCATCGGCGACCGTGTCTTCTTCGGCCCGCGCGTTGGCCTGTACACGCCATACCATCCAATCGATGCGGCCGTACGCGCTTCCGGTCCGGAAGGCGCCCGTCCGATCACCATCGGCAATGACGTGTGGTTCGGCGGCAGCGTGGTGGTCTGTCCGGGCGTTACCATCGGCGATGATGTGGTGATCGGTGCAGGCTCCGTGGTGACCAAGGATATCCCATCCCATTCGGTGGCCGTGGGCAACCCGTGCCATGTGATTCGCAAGATCACTGATGCGGACCGTGAATACTGGGAGGGCAAGGCCGCCGAATACCGCGCATGGAAGGATTCGCTGTAAAACCTCGCCCAATATTCGGCCCAACGTCGGGATAAGGCTGGTCGGCCTACATATCCCGACGTTTTCGTTTGCCCGTCGTCTGAAACGGGCTTGTATTCCAATGGAGACTATCGTGCGCACCATCATGCCGGACCGGGAATTCCTCGGCCATGTATTCAAATTGGCTTTGCCTATCGCTTTCCAACAGCTCATGCTGTCGTTGTCGTCCTGCGCCGACACGCTGATGTTGTTGGGGGTAGGGCAAAACGAGTTGGCCGCCGTCTCGCTCGCCACGCAGTTCCAGTTCCTGTTCAGCCTGTTCACTGCGGCCCTGACCCTGGGCATGAGCATTCTCGTGGCGCAGTATTGGGGTGCCGGCAACCGTGACGCGGTGGAACGCGTGCTGGGATTCGTCATGCTGTATGCCGGAATGCTGTCGACGGCGTTCTTCCTGGCGGCACTGCTCGTGCCGGAACAGTTGATGTCCATCATGACCAATGACGGCACGCTGATCATGCTTGGCGCGCGATATCTGCGGATTTCGTCATTGTCGTACTTGTTCATCGGCCTGTCCCAGATGTACCTGTGTCTGATGAAGAACACCGGTTCCGCGGTGATGGGCATGACGGTCAGCACGGTTGGCGTGATCGTGCACGTCGTGTTGAACGCGGCGCTGATTTACGGTATCGGCAGCCTCGGCATTCCCGCGCTTGGCATTTTCGGCGCGGCTATATCCACGGTGATTTCGCGTGCGATTGAGCTGGCATGGTCGGTCGTGGCGACCCGTCGTGGCCCCCACCTGCGACTTGGCCATGTGCTGCATCCCGATGGGCCGTTGCAGAAGGATTTCTGGAAATACAGCCTGCCGGTGCTTGGCAATGAATTGGTGTGGGGATGTGGTTTCACCATGTACACCGTGATCATGGGACATTTGGGTGCGGACGCCGTCGCCGCCAATTCCATCGCCAATATCGTCAAGGATCTGCTGGTGTGCCTGTCCCTTGGTCTGGGCAATGCCGGCGGCATTTTGGTCGGCAATCTGCTGGGACGTGGAGATTTCCGACAGGCGAAGGCGATGGGCGACAGGATGTGCGTGCTGGTGGCCGTGATCGGTACCGCGACGGGACTGTTGATTGTCGCGGCGCGTCCGCTGGCTTTGCAATGGGCGAACCTTACGCCCGAAGCCACACGGTACCTGTCGGTCATGCTGTTCGTCTGCGCATATTACGCGGCATGCGGATGCATGACGAATCTGACGATCGCCGGTATTTTTCCAGCCGGCGGCGATGCGAAGTTCGGTCTCATGTGCGATGCCATCGTCATGTGGCTGATTGTGGTGCCGGTCGGGCTGTTGGCCGCGTTCGTGTTTAAACTGCCCGTGTTGGTGGTGTATGCGCTGCTCAACACCGACGAATGCATCAAAATGGTTCCCGCGTTGTTGCACTACCGCAAGTACCGTTGGCTGCGCAATGTCACCCGATGACTTTTTGCGATTCGGCGGCCGATTTCATGATTGGCTTGTGTGCGACCAGTCTGTGACAGCTTCGATGTTATTGCCGTCGGGGTCGAGCACGAAGGCCGCGTAATACCCGGAATGGTAGGCACGTGGTCCGGGTCTGCCGTTATCCATTCCGCCTGCCGTGATCGCGGCTTCATAAAAGTCGCGTACCGCTTGTTCGTTCGTTGCGCGGAAGGCGATATGCGTGGGAATCGGCTGTTGCGCCGGACCGTCCATCGGGGAGATGTAGAAATCCGAACGGGGCGTGCCGTCATCCACGCCGAAACCGATGGTCGGTTCGTGATGGGCTTTGGGAATGTATCCGAGCGGAGACAGAGCTTTCGTATAGAATGCGATGCTGCGTTCCGCGTTCGAAACATGAAGTGTAATGTGGTCGATCATGCTTTCAGCCTAGTCCGATTTCGTCTGGTTCCATCCGATTTGATTGAGAGCCTACGGCAAAGGCGGATATTCCGTTCCATCGGGACTCGGCCGATGGAACGGAACACTTGGGGATTTACTTGGCCAACTGCGTGGTGGTGGGGGAGGCCAAGGACGGGCGTGTGCGACGGATACGCCCCAATGCCAGACCAAGGCAGATGAACGCCACTGCAAACAATGCCACCAAGCCGACCGACGATGCCCAAGAACCATAATCCACACCGGTTGCGGCCGCCGTGCCAAGCCCGAACACGTTGTCGATGGACACGCACAGCCACCATCCCGGCAGCAGCTTGCCGATCATGATCATCGGTTCGGGCATCATATCGATGGGGAATGCCATACCCGACGTGAACATGCACAGCAGACCGAATACGTTGGCGAACGCATTGACCGCCATTTCCGAGAAACCAACCGACCCCAGAAGGAAACCGCAGGCGATTGCCATCAACGTGTACGCCAGCAGCGACACGAACGTCAAAGCCACATTCGTGGATGTAATCCCGTCGAACGGCACTCCTGCGGCCACCATCAAGACCAATGTCGCCGCCGTGTAACCCACGCACACCACCAAGCCGAAGGCGGCGCAGGTGAGCATCTCCTGCATCTGCAACGACACCAGACGCGTCGGCGACGAATACAGGCGGCGACGAATCTCACTGTCATTGAAGGTGCCAATCACCAGGAACGTGCAGATCGGCATGACCAGCAGCAACGGATAGAGTCCCGTTTTGATGGTGCCGGCGAATGCGGATGCCGCCGGCTTGGTATTATCAGTATCTGCGGATGGCGATTGCACCACCGCTATTTTCGACGTCTTGGCATCTGCTTTCGCGGTATCCAACGCCGTCCGCATGGCCGTTTCCATCGACTGTTGCTTCCCGGCTTGACCCAAGTACGCGGTGCGTGTCAATGACAGGAATTCGTTGACTTCCAGCTGCGAAAGGGAGCCTGCTCCGGAAGTGTAGCTGACAACGGTTTCGACAGTCGGTTGGTCATTTGACGAACCATCCAGATATTTCTGATAATCCGAAGCGAAGCCGTGCGGCACAATTGCGATCAAATCAACATAGTTCGAAGCGACGGCCTGCTGCAACGTTTCGGAATCGTCGGCAAGGTCCACCATCTCGCCATCCAACGCAAGATAGGAACGCAGCGCGGATGAAATACCATCGGCATCGCCATCGCGGTCGATCACCGCCACACGTGCCGTATCGGGATGGAACACCTCATCGCCACCCGTCATCGAGCCACGCATAATCTGCCAGCTGATGGCGAACATCATGATGCCGATGAACCCCAAATAGATGACCAGGTACATCTTGCGTGATTTGAGAATTCTCAGCGCCGTCTTACAGGTATTCATAGCGTTGCCTCCTCAACAGAACGGTCGCCGCAGCAAGGCAGACCAGACTCATCGCGGCAAGGATGCCGGCGGTGGTGAAGAACGGTTTGAAATTGTCGTAATAGAGGATGTCGTAGAACAGGTTCGTGATCTGCTGCGCCGGATTGAGCAGACTCAGCACCGGTGTGCGCTGGGCGATCAAGTCGCTCAACTGCATGGCGAACGAACCGTACAGTCCGGAGAACAATGACAACGTGCAGGCGATCGCCGTGCACAGCCCCTGCTTGGCGCCGGTTGGAATCTTCGGCAGCGCGCCAAGCAACGTGCCGAATGCGCTCGCCGCGAACGAAGCCATGAGACATGCTCCCACACCAGCCCATTCACGTCCGCCCAACGAAATATGACAGACGAACCGAATATACAGCATGGCCACGGTCAGACTCAGGAACGAACACAGCCAACTGGACAGGAATCCAGCCAGCAGTTGCTGCGATTTCGGAAGCGGCGAAACGGAACGGCGGACACCCAAAGCCGAAAGATTCGCCTGCGTCATCGTCACTACGTTGATGGCGAAGCTCATGGCCATCAACGCGGCCAATCCCAGCAGTGCATAGTAATATCGTGCCGTACCGCTCGGTTTAAAATTCGTCAGCTGGATTTCCTTTGTATAGCCATTCGCCGAACCGATGCTGCCGGTCACCTTGCCATTCATCAGAGCTTCGGGGTTGTGCTTCGCAATGTCCACCACCACATCGGTGTTGCGGTTGTACAGGTCCACGATGTTGCCCAGCACCGTCAGCGAAATATCCAAGCCGCTGCTCGACGCCATCACATCGGACACGGACGATTGCGTCGACTGTGAGACGGAGAATCGCAATCTGCCGTCATCGATTCGCAGCATGCCTTGCGCGGTGCCGTCGGCCAGCAGCTGTTCCGCCTGCGCAATCGATTCCACCTTGGTCGTGTTGATGAGTCCCGTTCCATTCTTGCCATCGGCACTCACTTTCACGTGATTGTCCGATAATGCAGACGATTCGGATGAAATGCCTTCGATCAGCGTCTGCGCCCCATAGGACGTCTTCCACGCGTTGTCTTCGACCACGGCCACGTCAAGTGTGTGCAGCTCGAAACTTTCCGCGATGTTGCCGAACATGCCGTTGAACATGGTGGCCAGGATGATGGGGAAGGCGAACAGCCAGAACAGTTGCGTTTTCTCCCGCAAATGCAGTTTGAGATTGATCAGTAACGTCTGCCACATGATGTCACATGCCTTTCGATTTGCCACAAGCCTTGCAAGCCAAGTCAGTCGCGTAACGCGGTGCCGGTTAGTTCCAGGAACACATCATTGAGCGTCGGCTGGCGACTGGAGAGATGCCCGATATTCGTGCCCTCGTGCTCCAACAGCTGCAGTACGTCGATGAGATTGTGATCGCCCTGGCGGCAGTTCACCGTCAGCTCATGGCCGTCATAGTCGGCGTTGGTCACGAACGGCAATGTGCGCAATCGCGCAAGCGTCGTATCGGCCGAATCTGAGCGCCCTCCCAGATCATCGGTTTCGATGCTGATGCGTTCGCCGGTGCTGATCATCGCCTTAAGTTCCTCCGCGGTGCCAAGAGCCAGATGCCGGCCATGATCCATGATGAGGATGCGGTCGCAGATCTGCTCGACCTCCTCCATGTAATGGCTGGTGTAGATCACCGTCGCGCCTTCGCGGTTAAGTCGTTGGATACCTTCGAGAATCGCATTGCGGCTTTGTGGATCGACGGCCACGGTCGGCTCGTCGAAAAAGATCAGATCCGGCTTGTGGGCGATGCCGCAGGCGATATTAAGACGACGCAGCAGACCGCCGGACAGTTTCGCCGGACGATAGGTACGGTAATCACGCAATCCTACGAAATCCAACGCCTCGTCCACGAGCATGCGACGTTTTGCCTTGTCGGAAACATACAGCGAGCAGAAATAATCGATGTTCTCCTCGACGGTCAATTCGTTGAACACGGCCACGTTCTGCGGCACAATGCCGATACGCCGCTTCAACGCATAGCTGGTAGGGCTGATCGGCTCGCCGAACACGCGCACAGTGCCCTCATCGAACGTGAGCAACGCAAGTATGCAGTTGATCGCCGTGGTCTTGCCTGAGCCGTTAGGCCCCAGCAGGCCGAAGATTTCCCCCTGATGCACGTCGAGATCGAAATAGTCGAGCGCCAGCATGTCTCCGTAACGTTTCACCAGTTTCGAGACCTTGACCGCGCTGACCGCATCGGCAGCGTCATTCATGCGTCCACCCATGACGAGCTCCTTTCTCGTGCTCCATGCCTCTGATTCCATTGTCGTGCCGCCGGATGCCCCCGACATGGTGCGCGTAGTCACAATTGCCGGAATGATGTCACTTTCGAACATGACAAATGTCACCTTCGTTGATGCCGCCGGCTGTGCCATGCGCCATGTGCATTACTCTGGAAGCAAGCGAACCAATCAGACACGAATCGGCGGACGGGAGGCGGCATGAAACGGTTGCTGTTCCAAGCCGTGTTCCTGGCCATGGGCATGATCATGGGCGTATACGCATCCGGAGACGTCGGCCTCGACCTGATGTGCGGCGCGCTTGTGGCGGTGTGTTGTGCCGCGGTGGGGGAATACGCGTCGGGTTCGTGGCTTGCGATGACGTTGATTGTCATGCTTGACTGCGGCGCATGCCTGGTGCCGGCGTGGTATCTGATGCTTCCCATCGCAGCATTCAACGCGGCATCATCGTCCGCTGTCGTCGATGGCAGCCGCTTCTTGCAAGCGTTGGTGCCGCGATGGCTGTGGCTTCTTCCCATGACGATAGTGATTTTCCGTTCGATTGGCTCGCGCGTTCCATCCGACTTGTCCATCATCATCTTGATGGTGCTCCAAACGGTTCTGGGATTCGCTGCCGGCCTGCTTTACACGCGCTGCGCGAACCTCGCCCGCGAAGTGCGGCGATTGCAGGATTCCCGCCGCGACCAGATTCGCCGCCTGCGCTCGCAGATCGCCGAAAACAACGAGGATCGTGCGTTGGCCGTACGCACGGCGACGCTTGCCGAACGCACACGCATCGCACGTGAGATCCATGACAATGTCGGCCACATGCTGACCCGAGCCATCATGCAGACCGAGGCGGCGCACGTGGTGGCCCAGGTTGCCGGACAGGAACAATCCGCCCAACGTTTCTGTGAAATTCATGACACGGTGAGCGAGGCTATGACTTTGGTGCGCAAAGCCGTGCATGATTTGAAAGACGAAGGTACGGATTTCGCTTCGCAGATTGAGACGGCCGCACACAGCATGGACGGCGCCGGCCCCTTGCGGGTGAGGCTGGTCAACGGCATCGATTCAGCGCCGGCGGCCGTGTCCCGCTGCTTCGCCACTGCGATTCGCGAGGCGTTGAACAATACGGTCAAACACAGTCAGGCAAGGAACGTTTCAATCACCCTGCGCGATTTCCCGGCATTGTGGCAGCTGTGCGTGCAGGATGATGGAACCGTGAGAAGATCGTCTGCTGAAGCCGTCGCCATGCAGTTCATTCGACCGAACGATTCCACAGGCATCGGCATTTCGGACATTGAGGAACGGGCTCGTGCGTTGGGAGGCTCCGCGATTTGCGGGCCGTATCATGAGGGTTGGCGCGTGTTCGTATCCATCCCCAAGCCGGCGAGTGGTTCGGAAACGACGCAACCGGAGAAAGGAGCGCATTAATGCGTGTCGCGATCGCAGACGATGATCCAATCGTCTGCTCGTCATTATCCACGATTCTCGAAGCCACCGGCACCGCCGATGTGGCATGGACCGCCAACACCGGCACGGATGCGGTGACCCAATATGAGATGGATGCCCCCGATGTGTTGCTGGTCGACGTGCAGATGCCGGGAATGGACGGATTGCAAGCGTCGGAGGCGATTCTTGACGCGCATCCGAACGCGCGAATCCTTATCCTCACCACATTCGCCGACGAGTCATACATCGCCAAAGCGTTGGAAATAGGCACGAAAGGCTACTTGATCAAACAGGACGTTTCGTCCGTCATACCCGCGGTGCAAGCCGTCATGGCCGGACAAGTGGTCATGGGCGCCGAAGTGTTGAGCAAGCTGCGGGTCAGTCCGCAATCCACGACATCAGACGAATCCTCATCAGTCGATCGCGTTGTGTCGCATGATGATGCGCCGGCAGTTCAAGGATCTCGGAACCCCGATTCCAGCGGACCATCCGAACGTTTCGCCGGCCTTACCGAACGCGAATTGGACGTGCTGGAACTTGTGGCCGAGGGATTGGACAATCGTGAGATCGCGTCACGGCTGTTTCTCAGCGAAGGCACGGTCCGCAACCGCATCAGCGACATACTTGCCAAAACCAACATCTCCAATCGCACCAAACTCGCCGTCGAATGGCTGGCCTGGCATTGACCGGCTGAATCCGGTTGATTGAATCCGGCTGGTTGAGACTGGCCATCTGGTCGTTCGGCGTCCTCAGTGCTTGCGCAGACGATACGCCTTCCAAACGTCACTCAGTTTCTGGCCATTCGACGTGCGTTTCCACACGGTAAGACCCGCTGATGAGCCGCCAACGGCACGCGCCGCGGCAGTAGGCGTGGCATACTCCCTGCCGTCATCCATGCGCAGCTTGCCTTCGGAAGTGACGGTCGCTACCCAACGTTCGCCCTTGCGGGGACGCTCCCATACCAAGGTCTCTCCGGCGATAAGCAGCCCGGCTTCCAGCACTTGGGCAATGCTGACGCGTTTGGACGTGGGAGAGGAGGCCGTAGCTTTCACATTGAGCGTCTCCTCGTTCAACGTCGACAAATCCGTATCGTCGGCATCGTAACGAATATTCCAATGGTCGGCGATGAGCCGAACCATCTCATCCTGCCGGTATTGCAGCGTCTGCGGCGTGCATTCGGCGATATTGGCGAGCTCGGCCGTCAGCGGAAAACGTCTGGAGCTTGCCGACAACAGCATGCGGTCGCGCCGCTGCGCATACGTGGCGAGTGGCGCGACTTGGGTTTCATTGGCCTGACTAAGCACCAAATTGCCGATGCGGTTTGCCCAATGGTCACGCACCGACTCCGGCCAAGCGGCGAAATCGGATTTCGCGCTGACCTGTTCGGGCATGATCGGCAACGCTTTGAGACTGCGCGGTCGGGTGATGCGGTAGCCGGCCTTCTGCTCGTTGGCGCGGATGAGCAGAAGTTTCTTCATGGCGGGACTGGTCTGCAACTCGCCACGTAGATGCGCGAGTGCGGAACGTCGGTCCTCGTCGGTGATGAGGAATCCACGGATCTGTTGGAGGGTATGGCCTTTGTTGAGGTCTCGGATGGCGCTTGCGGCGCGTGTGCGTCGGGCGAGTGGGCTTTGCCGGTTGAGGCTGTCGACGCCGGTGACGCGTTCGAGTGCGGCGAGAACGTCGTGGAGTCTGTCGATGTCGTGTAATTGGAGGCGTTCGTCGTGCGCGTTCGTGGTTTCGTTTCCGATATTTCCGGGTGTGGAGAACACTTGTGCGTTGGCGCTGCCGAGGTTGCGGATGGAGTTGACGAGCGCCCACATGGCCACGGGTTTCCAGTCGGCGGTCTGGTAGTCGGCGAGTGAGACGAGCATGGCCACGATGTCGTCTGGCAGGTTGGCGTCGGTCGGACGGTTGAGGATGAGCCACGCGTTGGCATAAGGGGCGAGCAGATCGTCGATGAAGGAGATGACGTTCTGTTTCTTCACGTATGGTTTGAGCACGTCTTTGCGGAATTCCTCAAGCAGCTGTGTGCAGACGGCCTTGTGCGAGACGATCAGGTGCAGGTCGGAGAAGAACTCTTCGAGCGTGTGCGAGTCATCGCCGAGCGGGTCCATGATGTCGTCCCATCGTGTGGCGTAGGCGTTACGTGCGGCGGGGGATATTTCCGCGATGGTTTTCGCTTTGAACACGTCGGATGCGGTCAGTGGCACGCCGCGCATGTTCATCACGTCGAAGATGCGGTGCGCGCCGGCGAGGTCGTCGGTGGTGACGATGACGAGGGTGACGCCGTTGACCAGGTATGAGGCGAATCGGCGGCGGTCTTTGGCGTCCATGGCGGCGAGCAGGTCGAATGTGCGGCGGGTGTTGACGGCGATGTTGCGTTGCGCGTGCGAGGCGATGTCGTTGTCCCTCAGATCGAACAGGCCTTCCAAATCGCCTTCCTGCACGTACATGCGGAAGAAGTCGGTGTCGCGTTCTCGCAGGGTGAGTCGTGGCTCGGCTTTGATGCCGCGGAGTTTGTCGCCTGGTTCCAAAATGAGGTCGTTGAGGCTGTCGATGAGGTCGGGGTCGTCTTCCAGTTCGCGCAGCACGGAGACGATGATTGACAGGGAGATGAGGCGCTGTTGGCCGTCGATGACCTGGTATTGGGTGGGGCCGTCCTTGACGAGGATGAGCGAGCCGAGGAAGTAAGGCGTGTCCGGGTCGGTGCAGGCGTCCTGAAGGTCGTTGACGAGCTGTTCGATGTTCTCCGCCTGCCACGTGTACGCGCGTTGGAACGAAGGGATGGTGAGTTGGTAATCGGAAGTGAACACTTTGCCCAGGGGTTTTTCCGTCGCGCTGATCGCCATATCGACCGCCATCCCTCATTGATAACGTTTGCACCGCAGGTGCGGCATACTGTTTTCTAGTTTATGGGAGGGGGTGCACCGGCGTTTCATGGACGTAACGGAGTCTCCACTGCCGTAGAATCCTTCGCCTCATAATTGGTCCGGCAGATCCGCACGTTCAACCAAACGCGCCATCTGTACCCGGCCCATGCATAATCTGTCTCCCGCGGATGAGATGTGCGCCTTGACGGTACGTTCCGAAATGAACATTCGTTCCGCGATTTCGGCATTGGTGTACCCGTCGGCTGCAAGAACCACCGCCTCGCGTTCCCGCTCAGGCAGAGCGTCGAGCATGGCGCGAGCCTCGTCCCGGCGCGATTGCGGTTGCTGCATGTTCAGATCGTTGATGAGCTGCCGTTGGCTGGATGGATTGAATTGCGGCAGACCGTCGCACACATCGGTGATGCGGCGGATGATGTCCTCCGGTGCATCGGTTTTGGAGACAAAACCCTCGGCGCCTGCCTCGACGGCCCTCTCCACGGTCCCGCTCGGACTCAAGGACGTCAGTATCAGCACATGCGGCGGCTGCGGAAGTGCGCGCAGTCTTCGTGTCGCCTCGATGCCGTCCATGCCGGGCATGGCTACATCCATCAACACCACATCCGGATGATGCCTGCCGGCCTCGTCGACCGCTTGACCGCCATCGGTGCAGGTGAAAACGACATTGAGCCTGCCGGTGGAATAATCTTCGAGAATCAGCCGCATGGCCTGGCAAATCATCGGATCGTCATCAATCACGCCAACCGTTATCGGCCTGTCATCGCTGTTCTCTTCGCTGCTCACTCAACCCATGGTAGCTGCACATCAACATGGAACGCGTGTCGTGCGTCAAAACCGAATCGACATGTTCCTCCGGCCTGCCGGACGCGCTCGGCCAATCCCGGCAATCCGGCACCGGTACGGAAAGCGTTTTTGGAATCCATGGCGGGACGCGTGGCATCCGCCGATGCTGCCGGAACGGACGGATTAGTTGGATTGGACACATGCGCGTGCACGCCTACGGTGGGGTTCACGGTGAGTTCCACCGATACCGGGGCTCCCGGCGCGTGACGGCTCGCATTGGTCAGCCCCTCCTGAAGGACTCGATAGGCGATTTTGCCGGTTTCCCTGTTGAGTTGGCCCAATTGTTGGATGTCAATCCATGTGTTGAGCCGCATGCCGGCGGCACGTGCGTCTCCGAGAAGCGCATCCAACGATTCACGGGTCAACGACGTCTCATCGGACGGCGCCAGTTGCGCCTTCGCCTGTTCCGGATGACGCAGCATGTCGATGACACTGTGCGCCTCGTCCAACGCTCCTGCCGCCTGTTTGCGAATCTCCTCGGTTTTGTCCGCGATTCGGCTGGCCTGCCCGGCCAGTTGGCCGGCGTCCAGACTTCCCGCTTCGGCCGCGAGCTTCTTCGACTCGGCTTGCAGCGCGCTCGCATTCAACGCCAGCAGGGAAAGCGAATGGGCAAGCGTGTCATGCGCTTCGGCAGCGATCGCGTCGGCCAGCTGCTGACTGTCGATCGTGGTCTTGAGCTGCTCCACCTGCGCGTCCGCCGCGTCCGCCTTGGCCGTGGCCAGCGATGCCAAGGCGCGAGAACGGATATGCAACCCCGCCAAAGTCGCGATGGCCAGCTCCAACAATGCCGCAACTATCGCGGTGATGACGATGGTGCGGTCATCGGCAAGCATGATTATGTCGGTGCCATATTGGCTGCCGGTATCCGGTTTGGCGAACACCATATGCCAGATGGATGCCTCCGGCGGCCGCAACGCGTCGCGTACCTGCGCGGCAAGCGTGACGAAACCGCCCGCCACGATCGCGCGAACCGTGGTCTTCATGTCATTACGGCGGGCCAATAGCGCGGTCAACGCCATCAAAGCGAGAATGGGATCGTATGGGAAAACCAGCACGACCACACACGCGGCGACGAATGTGGCACGCGGATAACGGGAACGGGCGAGCAGCAGAAACCCGATGGCGAACGCCACCAGCATGCAGAACACCATCCATACGTATACGGCGGAATCCTGGCCGAACCGTTGCGCGGCGAACGCGGTCTGCGCCAAGCACATGAAGCCCGCGCAGACCACCATCACCATGCTTTGCCAGCCTTTGGTACGTACCGGCACTTCGATGGGGGTCGGGGAATTCGTCGTCTCGCTCATACCTACCATTATTGGGCCCGTCCCCGAAAGACGCCATTGTTCTTCCGTGCGTTTCGCACGCCCCAAAGTGCAGACGGGAATGACCTTTCGTCCAATACCGGTCCAGCGCGGAATTCCGTACCCTCGAAAGTGTCTCAACCGATTCGAGAAGAAGGAACGATCATGAGTGGTTACATCGCCCCGCAGCAGCCCATCCAACCCCAACCCCCGCTGCAGCCGGTCTATCAGGAAGAGAAGGGACTGACTGTGTTCGGCATTGTCGGCGTGGTGTTCGGCGCGCTTGGCTTCGTGCTGAGCTTCATTCCGATTATCAACAACATTGCTGCTATTTTCGGTTTCATTGGCGTGATTCTTGCGATTGTGGCATTGGTTGGCACGTTCCGCGGTAAAAAGCGCGGCAAGGCATTGGCGATTGTCGCTGCGGTGCTGTCGGTGTTGGCCATCGTCATTACTCTGGCCATGCAGTCCGCAGCAAGCAAGGCCATAGACGAGGCCACCGGCGTGTCAAGCTCACAATCATCCGCAAAAGGCTCCGCAAAAAATCAGCCGAAGGGCGATCAGGATATGGAAGGCGATTTGAAGACCATGCATGTGAAAATCGTCTCCGCGGTACGTAGCAACAACGACTATAACAATCAGCCCACGGTGTTGGTCACATTCGAATGGACCAACAACACGGATAAAAACAATTCGTTTGCAGTCCTCGCCAGCCCGCAAGTGTTCCAAAATGGGCAAGCTCTCGACACCGCCATTTACAGCGAGAACCCTGCCGGATACGATTCCAATTCTGATTTCGCCGAAGTCCAGCCCGGAGCCGCCGGAACCGTGACGATTGGATATACCTTGAAAGACGATTCCGAAGTGACGGTCGACGTCACTGATTTGTTCGACCTGAACGATAGCGCGAAAGTGGTGCACAAGTTCACGGTCTGATTGCGCATTGGATATACGGTGCCGGTAGTTTCAGCTCGGCACCGTAAGACGTGGGCTCTCATGAAATAGTCAGAAAAGTACCGTACTGTGATGCGTAATCGAGTTAAGGAGCGATTATGACATTCGGTCAGCAGCCCCAAGGCAACAACGCCAATGGATTCAACGGCCAGCCGTATGGGCAGAACCAATACAATCCGAACCAGAATTCGTACGGGCAGTACAGCCAGAATCCGTACGGTCAGAACCAATACCAGTACGCGCCGCAGAACATGTATGCGCAGGGCGCTCCGGCGGCCACCATTCCGGCTCAGGCGACATACTCCTATGAGCGTGCCGAACATGCTTCCGTCACCCGTGCCTACGGTGAGATGACCATCGGCCTGCTCGTCACCGCGGCTGTGGCCATCCTCACCCAAGCCACCGGTGCCTACATCGCGCTCATCCAGTCGCTTGGCGTCATTGGCGCTTGGGCGCCGTTCGTCGTCGAAATCGTGATCGCCATCTATCTTGGCGCCCGCATTGAAAAGATCAAGCCGAGCACCGCACGCGTCATGTTCTACGTGTATGCCGCGATCATGGGCTTCTCGCTAAGCACCATTTTCATGGCGTATGATCTTGGCACCATCGGCATCTCCCTGGCGTTGTGCGCCGGCTTCTTCTTCGCGCTCACCATGCTGGGCATGACCACCAAGGTCAACATGCTCAAAGCCGGTCCGATTCTGCTGGTCGGCCTCATCGTGCTGATCGTCGCCGAAGTGCTGCTTATGATCTTCGCTCCCGGACAGACCATGCTGATGGTTATCTCCGCCATCGGCCTCGTGCTGTTCGCCGGCATGACCGTCTACGACGCCCAAGCTACTCGCGCGCTGTTCGCCCAGTACGCAGGCCAGGGTGAGGACATGGTCAAGAAGGTCTCCATCATCTGCGCGCTGAACCTGTATCTGGACTTCATCAACATGTTCCTGTATATTCTCCAGCTCTTCGGCGATCGCGACTGAAAAATCCCGCGACGTCCTCTGCGCTGAACCCTCAAACAAAAGCCTGACCAGAATATGGTCAGGCTTTTCTGTCGGCGAAAAACGTGCCATAGGGTAGTGGCTCATGCAGAGGAAAGAGATTGGCGGCATGGCCTGCCTTGTTCTGACGGCCATGATCTGGGGCTTCGCATTCGTATCCCAAGTGCAGGGCATGGCCTCCATGAGCCCCCTGTTCTTCGGGGCCACGCGATTCACATTGGGCGCGCTGTCATTAATACCGTTGCTGTGGTTCCGCCGTCGAGGCATCGCCGAACAGGAACGCCGACGCCGTGAATCGAATGAGTGTCCAACCGTCACGCTTGGCAACGGTATAACCGTGGCCATGCCGAAATGCCTGGGCAATCCCGTGGTCGTCAGCGTCATCTGCGGCATCGTATTGTTCACCGCCAGCACCGTCCAACAATACGGCATCCTCTATTCCGGTTCCGCAGGCCGTTCCGGCTTCATCACGGCGCTCTACATCGTCATGACGCCGCTGCTCGCCTTCCTTATTCTGCGCCGCCGCGTGACCATGAACGTCATCGTCAGCGTTGCCATCGCCGTGGTCGGCTTCTATCTGCTGTGCATCACCGACGGATTCGGCTCGATCACCCTTGCCGACGTGGTGCTGTTGTCCACTGCGGTTCTATTCGCAGGCCATATTCTCGTCATCGACACGTTCGGACAGAAGATGGATCCGATTCTGCTGTCCTTCGGACAAATTTCCACCACCGCGCTGCTGAGCTGGATCGGCTCCCTATGCGAAGGCTCCATCGACTGGGCCGGCGCCATGCAAAGCTGGTTTCCCATCGTGTACGCCGGCATCGGCTCGGCCGGCGTGGCATATACGTTGCAGGTGGTCGGACAGCAGCTGGTGCCGCCGTCGCGCGCGGCCGTGATCATGTCGCTCGAATCGTTCTTCTCCGCGGTGGGCGGCGCGTTGCTGCTCGGCGAAGTCATGACCACACGAGCCTACATCGGCTGCGCGCTGATTTTCATCGGCACCGTGCTCGCACAGGTTCCGGTGAAAATACCACGATTGCTGCGTAAGCGCGAATAACGTTCGATATCGTCGAAAAATGGCGATTGACAGGCAATGATTTGTCCGTCAATCGCCATTTTCCGAAAACATCAGTCCGCCTGCGGCGCCTCACCCACACGCGGGGCGCTGTTGATGTCGCGATGGATGTTCTGCATCTGCGTCTCGATGTTCTGCAGGCTGCGCGCGCAATCCAACAGCGTCTGCGAATGCTCGGCAAGCTTCGCGTCCGGCAGATCCGTCTTATACCGCAGCGCATGCTCCAGGCTTGCCCAATAATCCATGGCGATGGTGCGTAGCTGAACCTCTACCGGCGTGTAGTGCGGTCCGGATGACAGGAACACCGGCACCGCGTAGATGACATGCAGCGAACGGTAACCGTTCTGCTTCGGGTTCTTGATGTAATCCTTGACACGCAGCACTTGGATGTCGCTTTGCGCGGACAGATAATTCGCCACGGAATACACGTCGTCGCGGTAGTTGCAGATCACGCGTACGCCCGCCACGTCGAACAGGTTGTCCTTGATGGCGTCGACGGTCAACGGCAGGTTGCGGCGCTGCAGCTTGCCGAGGATCGAGTTAAGCGATTTGAGACGGCGTTCCATATGGTGAATTGGATTATGGGAGAAGCGCACCTGGAATTCCGAGTCAAGAATCTCCAATTTGGTGCTGATCTCGTACATCGCACCCTCATACACCTGCATCTGGTCGATGAACTCGGTGATCTGTTCGGGGGAAAGGGATCCCTCGCCGACGTCGACGTTCTTCAGACGCATCTGCAATTCGGTGGTGTTAATTCGATTTTGCCTGTCAAGTATCACGGAAGAACAGTGTACCGCCTCGCTTTCCGCAAAACTGAACGTATGCTGTGTATCGAAGAGGGTCAATGCCCTGCGATTGCGCCGAGAACGGAGCGTTCCCGCGTTCCGAAACGCCTGTGCCGCCCTGCCGATAGCATGGTGCGTTATGAACGAAGACATGATGACCGAGGCGGAGCGCGCCTCGAAACTGGCCGAACCGGCGGCGAACGATACCCCCACGCGCGGCAAGGGCGTGTTCTACGTGCATACGCTCGGATGCCAGATGAATGTGCATGATTCCGAACGCATCGCCGGCGTGCTTGAGGCCGACGGCTACGTGCCCGCCACCGAGGAACAGTATCTCAACCATGACATCGACCTGATCGTCATGAACACCTGCGCGGTGCGCGAAAACGCCGCCGAACGCATGTACGGCACCATCGGACTGTGGGCCGAATTGAAGAGGGAACGCCCGAACCTGCAGATCGCGGTCGGCGGCTGCATGGCGCAGCTCGACCGTGAGAAGATCGCGAAAAAAGCCCCGTGGGTCGACGCCGTGTTCGGTACCAAGAACATCGGATCCCTGCCTCAGCTGCTCGACCAGGCCCGCATCGAAGGCCACGCGCAGGTGAAGGTGCAGGAGGAACTCAACTACTTCCCAAGCCAACTGCCAACTGACCGTGCGTCGAAGGTGTCGAGCTGGGTGGCCATCTCCGTAGGCTGCAACAACACCTGCACCTTCTGCATCGTGCCGACCACGCGCGGCAAGGAACATGACCGCCGTCCCGGAGACATCCTCGCCGAAATCCGCCAATGCGTGGACGAAGGCGCCAAGGAAGTCACGTTGCTGGGCCAGAATGTGAACTCCTTCGGCTACGGCATCGGCGACCGGTTTGCCTTCTCCAAGCTGCTGCGCGCGTGCGGCGAGATTGACGGTTTGGAACGCGTACGATTCACCTCGCCGCATCCTGCGGCCTTCACCGACGACGTGATCGCAGCAATGGCCGAGACGCCGAACGTCATGCACCAGCTGCATTTCCCGTTGCAGTCGGGTTCCGACAGGATTCTTCGTGCGATGCGCCGCTCCTACCGTTCCGCCAAGTTCCTCGACATTCTGCGCAAGATTCGCGAGGCCATGCCGGACGCGCAGATCTCCACCGACATCATCGTCGGCTTCCCCGGCGAAACGGAGGAGGACTTCCAGGAAACCCTGCGCGTGGTGGAGGAGGCGCGATTCGCTTCCGCGTTCACGTTCATCTACTCGCCGCGTCCCGGCACGCCGGCGGCTGAGATGGAGCAGGTTCCGCATGACGTGGTGCAGGACAGGTTCGAACGTCTTGTGGCGCTGCAGGAACGTATCACCGAAGAGAATCTCAAGACTTTCGAAGGCCGTGACGTCGAGGTGATGGTCACCGGCGCATCCGGCAAGAAGGATGCCGCCACCCATCGTGTTACCGGACGTGAGAAAACCGGCGTGCTCGTGCATGTCGGCGTGCCGGAAGGCGAGCCGATGCCGCAGGTGGGTGATTTCGTGACCGCCACCGTCACCCATGCGGGACGCCACAATCTCATCGCCGATCCGAATCCGGAAGCGGGGCAAACCTATGCCGTCCGCCACTGAAAGCAAGCCCGAAACCCGTAAGGTCGTGTCCATCGTCGGTCCCACTGCGTCCGGCAAGACGGGACTTGGCATCGCCATTGCCAAGGCGTTGGAGGCCAAGGGCGAGCAGGCGGAAATCGTCAACGCCGATGCCTACCAGATGTACAAGGGCATGGATATCGGCACCGCCAAGGCGAGTCCTGAGGAACAGGCCGAGGTCAGGCACCACCTGATTGACATCATCGAACCGGACGACGCCATGTCCGTGGCACGTTTCCAGGAGATCGCCCGCGCCAAAATCGCCGAACTGCAGGCCAGGGGAGTGCGCCCTATCCTCGTGGGCGGTTCCGGTCTGTATGCCCGTGCCGCCATCGACGACATTTCCTTTCCTGGCACTGACCCAGAGGTGCGCAAACGCCTCGAGGAACGTGAAAAGGTCGAAGGCGCCGGTGCGCTGTTCGACGAGCTCAAGACAAAGGATCCTGAAGCCGCGGCCCGCATGGATCCGCACAATCCTCGACGCACCATCCGCGCGCTTGAGGTCATCGAAGTGACGGGCCGGCCGTATTCGGCGAGCCTGCCGCATTACCGGTATGTGATTCCCACCGTGCAGATCGGCCTTGATTTGCCGCGTGAGGAACTTGACCGCCGCATCGACATCCGTACCAAGCAGATGCTGGAGAACGGTTTCGTCGAGGAAGTGGAGCGTATCCGTCCCCGGCTTGGCATCACCGCAGGCAAGGCTCTTGGATACCAGCAGGTTGTCGACTATTTGGATGGCCTGTGCGATTTAAATGACACGTTCATGAGCATCGCGCAGAAGACGAAGCGTCTGGCACGCAAACAGATGGGATGGTTTGGCCGCGATCCGCGTATCCACTGGCTGCAGGCTCTCAACCCCGCGCTGCTGGGCAATGCCATGGCCATCATCGAGCATGCCGACGCCGGCGATTACGACGCGATCGACGCGCAGGCGGATGCGTACACGCAGCATCATCTTGGCGATATCGTCTAGCCGAAGCGCCTGACGGCGTGAACGGCAAAAACTTTCGATAAGTATCGGATGTCGTCGTGCCATGGCGGTGCCCATGGGTAAAATCGAGTCCTGTTATGGCACGAACAGCATCTTCCAACCCGAAATCAGGCGGCAAGGGTTCCGCAGGCAAATCGCGTTCCGGCGATACCAAAGTCATGGACGAGGTCGATTCCTCGCCGATCGCCGGCATACTGCGTAAATATCGCCGCGACATCGCATGTTTCATCATGGCCATTCTCGCGGTGCTGTTCTGCGCATCCGAATGGTTCCGTGTCCAGGGCGCTTTCGGACAGGTCCTACATGCCATGGCCTCCGGACTGTTCGGATTGACCAGCGTGATTCTGCCGGTATTCCTGGCGCTTGTGGTGTTCAGTCTGATGCGCAAGACGCAAAACAAGGATGAGAACCTCCATATGGCCCTCGGATGGTTCATGATCCTCTGGTCTGTCTGCTCTATTCTTGACGCGGCGATTGCCTCCGACTCCCAGAAGTTCGATATGTCTTTGCTGCAGCGGGCAGGCGGCCTGCTTGGCTATGTGCTTGGCTGTCCGTTGGCGTGGGGGCTTTCCAAAGGCTTTTCCATTGCGATTTTCGTAGTCGTCATCCTGTTTTCGTTGCTGTTGATTACCCATACCCGGGTCACGCAGATACCGGACAAGGCGAAGGCTCTGGCGGCCAAGTTTGTTGGAACGCCTAAAAACCGTGATGACATTGACGATGAGGCCGAACAGTTTCCGAACGAAGTCCGCGTTGGGGGCACGACACTCGCCTTCGCCGAAGGCGTTCCCGCCCACGACGGCACCGATGCGGATGGAGAAAACGACGATAGGCCGGGCTTCCTTACGCGTATGAAGCAACGCTTCGCATCCCATAAGAGCAAGAACGTCGATGATGGCGACCTTGACCATTACGCCGGCGACGAAGCGTTTCTTAATGCCGCCGAACGGCACGGACAGACCGCGGAAACCATCGTCGACGAGCCGTACCAACAGGTCGATTCGCCACGCAGCATTTCTTCGGACGATTATCGTGCCGATGATTATGATTCAGATGATTATTCCGCCGCTGCGCCGTCCGGCACCACGGCCATGCCACAGAACGGTCGCGGACGCTCCTTCTCGTCCGCGCCGATCGGCACCGCGAGCGGCACCATGCCCAGCGTCGCCGAGCCGGTGCCGTCCAGCGAAATCAAGCCGGTTGGCGTCGCTCCAAACGACCCATGGGCCGTCATCGACGAGGACGGCACCTCCAACGGCAAGGAAGTCATGGTGGATGCCGCGACCGGCGAGGTCCTTGACGATATGCCGGCTGCTGCCGTTGACGGGGAAGCGGCGGATGACATTCCCGAGGGACCGTATCATCTGCCTGACCTCAACATTCTGAAGAAGGGCGCGCCGCACGCCGCGCACACTCCGGAGAACGATCGTGTGATCCGCGCGCTGACCGGTACCTTCCAACAGTTCAACGTCGATGCGAAGGTCATCGGCTTCCTGCGCGGACCATCCGTCACCATGTATGAGGTGGAGCTTGGCCCTGGCGTCAAGGTCGAGAAGGTCACCAACCTGCAGAAGAACATCGCCTACGCGGTGGCCAGCTCCGACGTGCGCATCCTGTCGGTGATCGAAGGCAAATCCGCCATCGGCATCGAAATTCCGAACTCCGACCGCGAAACCGTGGTGCTGGGCGACGTGCTGCGCTCCGACAAGGCCCGGAACGATCCGAATCCGATGCTCACCGGCGTCGGCAAGGATGTGGAAGGCCATTTCGTGACCGCCGACCTGACCAAGATGCCCCACCTGTTGGTGGCTGGCGCCACCGGCTCCGGCAAGTCGAGCTTCATCAACTCCATGCTCACCTCCGTGATCATGCGCGCCACGCCTGACCAGGTCCGCATGATCATGGTCGATCCTAAACGAGTCGAACTGTCCGCCTATGCGGGCATTCCACATTTGCTCACCCCGATTATCACCGATCCGAAGAAGGCCGCACAGGCTTTGGAATGGGTGGTCAAGGAGATGGACGCACGATACAGCGACCTCGAATTCTTCGGATTCCGCCACATCAAGGACTTCAACGCTGCCGTGCGCGCTGGCAAGGTGCATGCGCCCGCAGGCTCCAAACGCAAGGTCGCACCATACCCGTATATCCTCGTGGTCGTCGATGAAATGGCCGACCTTATGATGGTGGCCAAGAACGACGTGGAGAGCTCCATCCAGCGCATCACGCAGCTCGCGCGAGCCGCCGGCGTGCATCTGGTGCTCGCCACGCAGCGCCCGTCCGTTGACGTGGTCACGGGCTTGATCAAGGCCAACATCCCGTCCCGACTTGCTTTTGCCACCTCATCCGCCACCGATTCGCGAGTCATCCTCGACGCCACCGGTGCGGAAACGCTGATCGGCCAAGGTGACGCGTTGTTCCTGCCGATGGGCCAGGCCAAGCCGATCCGCGTGCAGGGCGCATGGGTCGACGAGTCCGAAATCCGTCGCGCGGTGGAGTTCGTGCGAACCCAGCGCAAGCCGCATTATCGCGAGGATATCGAGGAGATGGCCAAGGAGGCCGAAAAGAAGGCCATCGAGCCGGATGAGGACATCGGCAACGACATGGACGTGCTGCTGCAGGCGGCGGAACTGGTGGTCAGCACGCAGTTCGGCTCAACCTCCATGCTGCAGCGCAAACTGCGTGTCGGATTCGCCAAAGCCGGCCGACTCATGGATCTGCTTGAATCGCGTGGTGTGGTCGGTCCGTCCGAAGGCTCCAAAGCTCGCGAAGTGCTCGTCCAACCGCAGGATCTGCCGCAGGTGCTCGCCTTCATCAAGGGCGAAACCTCATCGCTTACCGCAGGTTCTACCCAGCCGGCCGACGCTGCGGACACGCGATGATGGAACGCGACAACCGCACGCATTGCGCCAAGTAGTGGTATCGGGGTAACGTGAACGGTATGGAAAAGCAAGAAGAACGCAAATCGTCCCTGCTTGACGGGTGGAACGCCCCGCCGAACATCGTCACTTTCTCTCGTATCGTCCTGGTCGTCATCTTCCTGGCGTTGTACGTCATGGCAGGCGCATGGGGTACCAAAAACACGACTATGCGCTGGGTGGCGGCGATTATCTTCATCATCGCCGCCTGCACCGATAAGCTCGACGGTTGGATGGCCCGCAAATATAACCAGGTCACCGAACTGGGCAAGCTCATGGACCCAATCGCAGATAAGCTGCTCACCTGCGGCACGCTGATCGTCGCCGCCATCTTCAACGAATTCGGCAACGCAGTGCTCGGCTGGGTCGTGACCGCGCTGTTCCTCATCCGTGAGATCGGCATCACCATCATGCGTTTCTTCGTCATCGACACCGGCGGCAAGGTCATCGCCGCATCCCAAGCCGGCAAGTACAAGACCCTGTGCCAGTGCATCGGCCTTGCCATGCTCATGCTGCCGATGTGGAGCCTCGCCGATGGCATGAACACCACTCCGCTGTGGATGACCGTTTATTACACGATCACGTACGCCCTGATTTACCTGGCGTTGATTCTATGCCTGTATTCGGGCGGCGAATACCTCGTCAACACGTTCGGCGGACGTAAGAAGACCGCAAAATCCGAAAAGGAAACCAAGTAAATCCCGATGAGCGAATCCGAAAATTCGTCGACCGCGGCCAGCCAATCGCAATGCGATGAGCTGGCCGCAGCCGTTTTACGCTATTGCGAAGCCAACCATTTCAAAATCGCCGCCGCCGAATCACTGACGGGAGGTCTACTCGCCGACGCCTTCGTACGCATACCAGGCGCATCGAAAGTGTTCCTCGGCTCGGCGGTGACCTACGACATTCGCGCCAAAGCGAAGATTCTCGGCGTGAATGCCGACCTGCTGGCCCGAGAAGGGGCGGTCCACCCCGAAGTGGCGCGGCAGATGGCTGCGGGAACCGCGCAACTATACCGACAGACCGAGGATGGAGACTGTGTCATCGGCTTGGCCACTACCGGTGTTGCAGGGCCAGGACCGGATGGTGACAAACCTGCCGGCCTGGTGTACATCGGCTGCTCCCTGCCCTGTGGCTTCAATGGCATTCGTGCGCGTCAAACAGCTGCTTATGAGCTGCGTCTGAAGGGTGATCGGGAAGCCGTGCGGCACGAAACCGTGCAATGTATTCTGGAAAAACTGAGGACTCTTTCAGCACTTTCACAGGAATAATCCACGAATATGGGTGTTGACCATAGTGGACGTACGTATGAAAAGCGAAAGGGGCTGGCGGCATGGACACGATGACACTCACCAAGGAACAGATGGAACTCAAGGCGATGGTTCCCACGGTGCAAAGCGGCAACGCCCGCGTCAGGGAACTCACCCCAGCCCAGCGCCGCGCGGTGATGTTCGCCCAGCAGCAGGTGCTGCGTGCCCGCGCGGCCAAAAAGGCCAAAGACGAGCGCCAGGCCGCATTGACCCGCATATGGCGGGAGGAAGACGCGGAACGCGTTTCCGCACGATCCATGTCGGCAGCCACGGAAACCACCGACGAACCCAGAGAGGTATCGCTTCGCGAGGCCATCGGCCATGTACTGCGCGATCTGCGCACCCATGACCACAAAACGTTGCGTGAGGTGAGCGAAAAGGCCGGAGTGTCGTTGGGCTACCTCTCCGAAGTGGAGCGTGGCCAAAAAGAGGCCAGCTCCGAGCTGCTGAGCTCGATTGCGCAATCGTTGGGCGTCTCCACGGCGCAGATGCTGCGCATGGTCGCCGATTATCTCGATTCCGTCGCAATCTGATTCCTGTTGGACGTCTAACGCCCGGCGGCTTGTTCCGTCGGGCGTTTTCTTTTGGTTGCGCTTGCTGTGTACACTTGGGCGCGTGCAGGAACGTGAATTTTGGCAGTTGCTTGAAGAGGTACTCGGCCGTAGCTATGGCCGCGCGCTCGCATGCGACCAAGTGCTTGATCGATTGAACGGTCTGACAGCCGTCGAAGCGCTTGAAATGGGGGAGGAGCCCCGCGTGGTATGGAACGTTCTGTGCGACCAGATGAACATTCCTGACTCCAAACGTTGGGGAAAGGACCATAACGCGCCACCAATGCCGGTGCGTTAGGCGGAGTTCGGCTATCGCAAAACACCGATTTCGAACAGATGTTCGGATAATGGGGTATAGTTATCCACAGAAGCACGGATTGGGCAGGTCGTCAACGGCTCGCCGCGAAGTTTCAGAATGCTGGAATTTCAAGGGAAAGCGGTCTTCGGCGTGTCGAAATGCATGTTCTTCGACCACAATGGCCGATTGAACTTGCGCAGATGGATGATGCGGTTTTACGGTGAATCCATTCATTCGTCTCGGTCAACAACAAGGAGTAGTCATGGCACAGACGAGCGCGGCAAAGAACGCCGCACAGAACAAGTCCGCGAATGGAATCGATCCGCGCCGTCAGGCCGCGCTCGACACAGCGCTCGCGCAGGTCGAGAAAAGCTTCGGCAAGGGATCGGCCATGAGACTTGGCGACCGTCCGGAACAGGATGTCGAGGTCATTCCGACCGGATCCTTGGCTTTGGATATGGCATTAGGTATCGGCGGCCTGCCTAAAGGCCGTATTGTGGAGATTTACGGACCGGAATCCTCTGGTAAGACCACATTGGCGCTGCATGTGGTGGCCAATGCCCAGAAGGCCGGCGGTGTGGCCGCATTCATCGATGCCGAGCATGCGCTCGATCCGGTCTATGCCCGTAGGCTGGGCGTCGACACCGATTCGTTGATCGTCTCTCAGCCGGACAATGGCGAGCAGGCATTGGAAATCGCCGACATGCTGATTCGTTCCGGCGCGCTTGACGTGATTGTCATCGATTCCGTCGCGGCCTTGGTGCCGAAAGCGGAAATCGAAGGCGAGATGGGAGACAGCCATGTCGGCCTGCAGGCGCGCCTGATGAGTCAGGCGTTGCGTAAGATGACCGGTGCGCTGGCGCAAGCCGGTACCACCGCCATCTTCATCAACCAGTTGCGTGAGAAAATTGGCGTGTTCTTCGGTAATCCGGAGACCACCACCGGCGGCAAGGCATTGAAGTTCTACGCGTCCGTACGTATGGACATCCGCCGTATCCAGACCATTAAGAACGGTGATGAGGCTGTCGGCAACCGTACCAAGGTCAAGGTTGTTAAGAACAAGATGGCTCCGCCGTTCAAGACCGCCGAATTCGATGTGCTGTACGGCGAGGGCATCTCCAAGGAAGGTTCCGTGCTTGATATGGCGTTGCAGGCCAACGTCGTCAAAAAGTCTGGCTCGTGGTTCACCTATGAGGGCGACCAGCTGGGGCAAGGACGCGAAAACGTGCGTCAGTTCCTCAAGGACAATCCGGAACTCACAGAGGAAATCGAGAACAAGGTCAAGGCGGCATTCGGTCTGATCAAACCTACCGACCAGTTCGCCGAGGACGATGGGGCGGAGGACGCCGCGGGCGCGCCGGATGATGGTAAGACGTCCAAAACTTCAAAAGCCGCCAAAGCCTGACATATGATCAGCGCCGAACGTTTCCTTAAGGAACAGGGCCTTCAGCCGGCGTCGGCCGATACTGGGGGCCTTGCCCTTTCTTCAGAGGATCCAGAACGCACGAACGTTCAGAGGTGGAACCGTCGAACGAAACCTGACCGTTCCAGTTTGTTCGCTGGAAGCGCAAATGCGACGAAAACGCCACGACACGCGCGACACGCTGGGCGTGTCGGGAACGGCGATTCTACTGCCGCAAAGGATCCAAATGATCTTGACGCATGCAGGGAAGCCGCATTGCGATTGCTGGACGCTGCGCCTCGACCTTCCGGCGCACTGCGTGAGCGCCTGATTGGTAAGGGCTATACCTCTGAAGTGGTTGACGACGTCATCGAAAGACTGACAAGGGTTCAACTGATTGACGATGAAGCCTACGCGCAATCCGCGGTGCGCTACTGTGCGACCCGTCTTATGGGATGTAGGGGCGCGGTCGCTGAGCTTATACGGAAAGGCGTCGACCGTAGGCTGGCCCAACAGGTTTGTGATGAGGCGGAATCCTACGGCGTGTTTACTGAAGCCGCATGGGAATTAGGCCGTAGAACCGCGAGAAAAACCGCCGGTCTGGAACGCGATGCACGTAGGCGCCGCTTCTGGAGCGCGGGCGGCAGAAAAGGCCATAATCCTGAGATTCTGCGCCAAATCGCACAGGAACTGTTTGATTGACGGCGACCGTTGACCAAGGGCGTGACGTCAGTTTCATAAAGAGGCTGGTGTAAAGAAATCCTCAAAACATAAAGAGTGGAGAGTGAGACCTCTTATACCCCGGGTTCTGTCGTGCCAACGGCACGGATGGCCATCCATCTCGACCTGGCGTTGCCGTCAGGCTCTAGCAGCCTACCCGAAGGCTTCGGACGAGCAGTCCTCGAACGCCTTCTGCTTGGCCTTGCTCCCGATGAGGCTTGCCATGCGGCCAACTGTCACCAGCGGCCCGGTGGTCTCTTACACCGCCGTTTCACCCTTACCCACCGGCCGAAACCGGTAAGGCGGTCTATTCTCTGCTGCGCTATCTCTCAGGTCGCCCTGGGCGGACGTTATCCGCCATCGTGCTCTATGGAGCCCGGAAGTTCCTCAACCGACAAAATCGGTCGCGGCCATCAAGAGGTCTCAATCGCACAACTATAGCAAGAGAATCGTCGAAAGCAAAGCGTAAAAAAACTTTTGTTTTCTCGGGGAGTTTTCCAGCAAATCACCAATCTTATGGATACAATGATGACTACCAAGCAGCGATGCAGCTGGTTGGTCCGTATATAGCGGTTAACACCGCTTGAGTCTAGGGAGGTCCACATGGAAATCGTCGTTACCGGACGTCATACGCAGATCAAGCAGAGGTTCCGTGACGTTGTCGAAAGCAAGATGAATCGTGTGACCGCTATCGCCCCGGATGCGCAGCGTGTCCAGATTGTGCTGTCCCACGAGGGCAATCCGCGTCAGGCCGACACCGCCAAGCGCGTTGAGATCACCGTCATCGCAGGTCGTACCGTGGTGCGTGCCGAAGCCTCCAGCGCCGACGAGTTCAGTGCTCTCGATTTGGCTCTCGACAAGCTGACGCTTCGTCTGCGCCGTACCCGCGACCGCCGCAAGGACCATCGTCGTGGCTACACCGATCCGGTCCCGGTCGATCTGGGCCCGGTCGAGCCGGTCGTCGTCGAGGAGCCGGAGCCGGAAGCGCCGAACAATAGCCCGGCCGACGCCGTTTCCGCTGATCTCGGCCCTGGCGAATCCGTCGAGGTCCAGGTCGGTGACACCCCAATCGTCATCCGCCGCAAGCTGCATATCGCCGAGCCGATGACCATTGACGAGGCCCTGTACGAGATGGAGCTGATCGGTCACGACTTCTTCCTGTTCGTCAACAAGGAAACCGGTCGTCCATCCGTCGTCTACCACCGTCACGGTTGGAGCTACGGCGTCTTCGAAATCGACACTCCGGAGAATGTGGCCAAGAAGTAATGGCTAATGGCTGAAAACTGAACGATAAGAGGCTCGCATGTCATACATGCGGGCCTCTTTTCTTATGCGAAAAACAAGATACGTCAAAACTTACGTAAAATGGACGGAGCTTTTCGGAAATCGCGAGAAAGCGACTATCCTCAATCGAGGAAAGTCACCATACACAAAGGGAGTGATTGTGGTAGATATCGTTGACAAAGCCCTACGCATGGGTGAAGGCCGACAGATCAAGAAGCTTGAGAACGTGGCCAAAGCGACGAACGCCTTGGAGGACGAGATCGCGGCGCTTGACGACGAGGAGCTCAAGGGCCAGACCGCCAAGTTCAAGCAGCGTATCGAAAACGGCGAGTCCCTTGACAAGCTCATGCCGGAAGCCTTCGCCACCGTGCGTGAAGCTTCCAAGCGAACCTTGGGCCTGCGCCACTTCGACGTGCAGCTCATGGGCGGCGCCGCTCTGCACTGGGGCAACATCGCCGAAATGAAGACCGGTGAAGGCAAGACCCTTGTGGCCACGCTGCCGGCCTACCTGAACGCACTCGACGGTCAGGGCGTCCACGTCGTCACCGTCAACGACTATCTGGCCAGCTACCAGGCCGAGCTGATGGGCCGTGTCTATCGCTTCCTCGGCATGAGCACCGGCTGCATCATCACCAACCAGAAGCCGCCGGAGCGTCGCAAGCAGTACAACGCCGACATCACCTACGGCACCAACAACGAATTCGGTTTTGATTACCTGCGCGACAACATGGCGTGGGAGAAGTCCGATCTCGTACAGCGTGGCCACCACTACGCCATCGTCGATGAGGTCGACTCCATTCTTATCGATGAGGCTCGTACCCCGTTGATCATCTCCGGTCCGGCCGAGGGCGACGTGACCCGCTGGTACCGCCAGTTCGCGCGCCTGGTTCTGAAGCTCAACCGTGACGAGGACTATGAGGTCGACGAGAAGAAGAAGGTCGTCGGCATCCTTGATCCGGGCATCACCAAGGTCGAGGACTATCTCGGCATCGACAACCTGTACGAACCGAACAACACCGCATTGATCGGCTATCTGAACAACGCCATCAAGGCCAAGGAGCTGTTCCTGCGTGACCGCGACTACGTCGTGACCGGCGGCGAAGTGCTCATCGTCGACGAGCACACCGGACGTATCCTGCCGGGCCGCCGTTACAACGAGGGTCTGCACCAAGCCATCGAAGCCAAGGAAGGCGTGGAGGTCAAGGCCGAAAACCAGACCTTCGCCACCATCACCCTGCAGAACTACTTCCGCATGTACGACAAGCTGGCAGGCATGACCGGTACCGCAGAGACCGAAGCCGCCGAATTCATGGGCACCTACAAGCTGGGCGTGCTGCCGATTCCGACCAACAAGCCGATGATCCGCGAGGATAAGGACGATCTGATCTTCCGTACCAAGAAGGAAAAGCTCGCCGCCATCGTCCGTGATGTGGCCAAGCGCCACAAGAAGGGCCAGCCGGTCCTGCTGGGTACCGCATCCGTGGAATCCTCCGAAGTCGTGTCCTCTCTGCTTGACGTGGCCAAGATTCCTCACCAGGTGCTGAACGCGAAGCAGCATGACAAGGAAGCCGCCGTTGTGGCCGTCGCAGGCCGTAAGGGCGCCGTCACCGTGGCCACCAACATGGCAGGCCGTGGTACCGATATCATGCTCGGCGGTAACGTCGAGTTCCTCGCCGATGCGAAGCTCAAGTCCGAAGGCTATTCTCCGGATGACACTCCGGACGAGTACGAGAAGCGTTGGCCGGGCACTTTGGCCGAAATCAAGGACCAGGTCAAGGACGAGCATGAGGAAGTCGTCAAGCTCGGCGGTCTGTACGTGCTCGGCACCGAGCGCCACGAATCCCGCCGTATCGACAACCAGCTGCGCGGCCGTTCCGGCCGTCAGGGAGATCCGGGTGAATCCCGTTTCTACCTGTCCCTCGAAGACGATCTGATGCGTCTGTTCAACACCCAGCTCGTGGCGCGTGTCATGGCCAAGGGCATGCCGGAAGGCGAGCCGATCGAAGCCAAGAGCGTTTCCAAGGGCGTGCGCACCGCGCAGAAGGCCGTCGAATCGCGCAACTTCGAAATCCGTAAGAACGTGCTGAAGTACGACGACGTGATGAACAAGCAGCGCACCGTCATTTATGCAGAGCGTCAGGCTGTGCTGAAGGGCGCGGATATCCACGAGGACATCCTCAAGTTCATCGACGACACCGTGCTGAGCTACATCAAGGGCGCCAACAACGGTTCCGACAAGCCGGCCGATTGGGATTGGGACGGTCTGTTCAAGGCCATCGCCTCCGTGTACCCGATCGCCGTGGAGCAGGAAGCGGCCAAGGACGCCGTCGACAAGCTCAAGGGCGACAAGGCCGTTGAGGCCCTGAAGGAGCTCATCGTCTCCGACGCCAAGGACCAGTACTCCGATTTCGAAGACAAGCTCGGCAGCGAAGGCCTGCGCCAGCTCGAGCGCCGCGTGGTGCTCGCCGTACTCGACCGCAAGTGGCGCGAGCACCTGTACGAGATGGACTACCTCAAGGACGGCATCGGCCTGCGCGGCATGGGACAGCGTGATCCGCTGGTCGAATACCAGCGTGAAGGCTACCAGATGTACAACTCCATGATCGAAGCCATCAAGGAGGAAACCATCCAGCTGCTGTTCCACGTGGACATCGAACGTGTGGCCATGACCGAGGACGAGGAGACCGAATCCGATGAGGATGAGGCCGTGAACGCCGCCGAGGCCGTAATGGGTCTGGACGGCGAAGCCGCCGCGACCGGCGAATCCGCTCCTGCAGAGCCGGAGACCGATGACGAGGCCGAAAAGACCACCATCGATGAACTGGCTGACGAGCAGAAGAACGAGAAGGGCATCGTCGGCATGCAGCCGATCAGCCACGCCGAAGGCAAGGTCCCGGCCAACAAGCGTCCGAAGAGCGAGGAACTCCACTCTCCGTGGGCGGATGGCCGCACCTTCCCGGGAACCGGCAAGAACGCCCAGTGCCCATGCGGTTCTGGCCGTAAGTACAAGATGTGCCACGGCCAGAACGAGCAGTGATTCGCTGAGTCGCTGACTTGCTCATGACATAACCTCCCCCGACCGTAATCGGGGGAGGTTTTCTTTTTTGAAGAATCTTCGATGGGCCGTTTCGTGATATGGACGTGCGGACGTGGGGAAACGTCCAATCGTTACAATTGGCGGCATCAGAACAACAATAAAGGCGTGCGACAGCGCCAAGGAGGGCATCATGGCCGAAATCACATGGAAGTCGATCCTCACCAAGCTGGTCGGAGGGGACCACTTGAGCGCCGAGGAATCCGAGTGGTTCGTCGATGACCTCATGAACGGCAATGCCGATCCGGCGGCCGTTGGCGCGGTACTCGCCACCCAGCAGCAGTTGGGGCTGACCCCCGACGAAGTGCGTGGCGCGGCGAAGGCCATGGTGGCCCATGCCATTCCGCTGTACATCGACGGTGAAACCACCGACATCGTCGGCACCGGTGGCGACGGAGCCTCCACCGTGAACCTGTCATCCATGGGGGCCGTCGTAGCCGCGGCCGCAGGCGTAAAAGTCGTCAAGCACGGCAATCGTGCGGCCTCATCCAAGTGCGGCACTGCTGACTGCTTCGAAGCGCTCGGCCTGCCCATGGATTTGACTCCGGAACAAGTGAGCGAAGTCGGCAACGAATGCGGCATCGCATTCGCTTTCGCACGCACCTTCCACCCCGCCATGCGTTTTGTCGGTCCGATTCGCGCCGCGCTCGGCGTGCCATGCGTGTTCAACGTGCTTGGTCCGCTGACCAACCCGGCAAGCCCGAAGCATATGGCCGTCGGCTGCGCTAATCGCAAGATGAGCCCGATCATGGCCGCCGTATATGCGGCGAACGGCCAGATCGGCATGGTCTACACTTCCCATGAGGGCCTTGACGAGATGGCACCGACCGGTCCGGTCTCCATTTGGGAATTCAAGGACGGCAAGGTTACCGAAAACAAATTCGATCCGACCATCGAACTCGGCCTCGCCAAAGTCACCATCGCAGATCTGAAGGGTGGCGAACCGACGCTCAACGCGCAGCTGGCACGAGACTTCTTCGCAGGCAAGGATGTGTCGTTCCGTACCACCGCGCTGCTGAACGCCGCTTCCGCAATCGTCGCCGACGGTCATTTGGTGCCGGGCGACGCAAGCTTGGCTGACCGGTTCAAAGCCGCCTACGCCATCGCGGAGCAGACCGTCGACTCCGGCAAGGCCACGGCGCTGCTTGACAAGTGGATCGCCACCGCCCAAGCTGCGAAGAAAGCCTGAAAACGCTGACAACGTATGTGTATGTGAAGGCCCCGGCGTAAATATGAACCGCACCCCGATTGTTGGACTGAAGAAATTCAGATTCGATGATCGGAGGTGCGGTTCTTTCGTATGCGTGAGGATCGAAGGAGACGTTACGACGACGGGTTCCGGCGCGAGGCGCTGGAGCTCATCAAGTCCGGAGCCGGCAAGGACGCGCTCGCCAGAAGGCTTGCCATACCGGTGTATACCGCGAGAAACTGGATCAGGCTGTACAGGTCCAACGGCGAGGAGGCGGTCATGGGAGGCGGCGGCAGCAGACGCTACGACTGGGAGACGAAGGTCGCCGCGGCGCGCGACCACGTCGAGAACGGTCTGACCAAGACGGAGGCCATGGCCAGGCACGGGATCGCGAGCATCGCGTCCCTGGAGCGCTGGTGCCGCGACTACCGGTCCGGAGGTCCGGAGGCGCTCAGGCCGAAACCCAAGGGTAGGCCGAAAGGCGCGAAATCCAAACCGAAGCCCGAACCGACGCGCGAGCAGGAGCTCGCCGAACAGGTCGCGTACCTGAAGGCGAAGGTCGCGTACCTGGAAAAACTCCGGGCCCTGCGGGCGTCCAAGTCACGCGGCGCGAGCGAAGCGCCGTCGTCCGACTGCTCGCAGGGCGGGGACACCGGCTCGGCCACCTCCTGAGGATAGCCGGGCTGCCGAAATCCACGTACTACCACCACCTGTCGCGCACGGCGCACGTGTCCAGGCCGGACGTGGAGCCGATGGTACGGGAGATATGGGAGCGCACCCCGAACGGGTGCGGCCACCGGCAGGTGCGCATGTGCCTGGTCCACGAGTTCGGCACGCGCATATCCGCCAAGACCGTGCTCAGGGTCATGCGCCGTATGGGCTGAGATGCGCCATCCGCTCCAGGAACCCGTGGAGACGCTACAGCTCGTACAGGGGCGAGACGGGCGACCGCGTGCATAACCTGCCCGAACGCGACTTCGACGCGGCCCGTCCGTTCTCCAGGCTCGGCACCGACGTCACCGAGTTCAAGGTCGCCGGATCCAAGGCGTACCTCGCTCCCGTGTACGACATGGCCAGCAAGGAGATCGTGGCCTGGGACGTGAGCCGCAGTCCGGACCTCGGGCAGCAGAAGCGCCTGCCCGCCATGCTCGCGGAGCGCCTGCCCGCCGGCGCGGAGCCGATCCTGCACTCGGACATGGGATGGCAGTACCAGCACCAATGGTGGAGGAAGGAGCTCGAACGCCCCGGCATCCGCCGGTCCATGAGCCGCAAGGGCAACTGCCTGGACAACGCGGCGGCCGAGCAGGTCTTCGGCCACTTGAAGGACGAGTTCTACCGCGGCCGTGTGTTCGACTCGTACGAACAGTTCAAACGCGAGCTGGACGCCTACATCATCCATTGGAACACCAGACGACGCCAGATACGACTCGAGGGACGCACCCCGGAGGAGTTCCGGAGCATGTCCCTCGCGGTCTGACCCTGTATCCCAATTAACAACGTCCAACAAACGGGGCGCAGTTCAATAACCGCCGGGGCCTTCACATAGATGGATGTATTCAGTTTGTCGCCAAAGAATCGTCAGACGCGTGCTCCATCATCGAATTCGTCGGTACGCGTTTCACGATGCCCTTTATGCTGCACGATGAGGCCAGCGGCGCCGACCAGCGCACACAAACCGAAAATCGAACCAAGAATCGAAGCCAACGCCGGAACGAACACGGAAGCGATAATGCCGATGACGCCGGCCACCAGCAATATCCAGAACACCAGTTTTGACAGTTTCACATGGCCGATTTCAGGATTCGGCGGCACGAAGTCGTCACCGCAACGGTCCATGACCCGATCCGTGTCAAGCCAGCTCGAACCAGTGAAATCGCGCGGCCCACGACCATTCGCCGGCGCATCATTGGTGAACGTGCCCTGATCCAAGTCATCGATGGACAGCAAAGCCTCTTTTTCCCGACGTTGCGCATGCTTCTCGAAACGTTTCGCACTACGCGAACGTTCCACGGCCTTCAAATCGTCAGCATGCGAATCCGCAAACTCGGCCCAAGCCGCATCCAAGTCGTCCATTGGAGAGCCGCCACCATGCGACGCGTCATTTGGGCGTTCTTCATCGTCATTGCTATTGTTGAGGTCAGTCATACTTATACTCTAATCGGGCGGAGGCCAATCCGCTGGGAGGATCGTGAAGAATGCTCTATTGGTTTTTCGTAAAAGGCTTGGGACCAATCGCCATCCACCGTTTGGGACCGACCGCGCAAGGACTTGAGAACATTCCGCACGAAGGTGGCGCCATCATCGCAGCCAACCATCTTGCCGTCATCGACGATGCGTTGCTGCCGTTGACCTGCCCGCGCATGATTCATTTCATGGGCAAGGCCGAATATTTCGAAGGCAAAGGCATCAAAGGCAAATTCAAGAAATGGTGGTTCACGTCAGTCGGCGTGTTCCCCGTGGACCGTTCCGGCGGTTCCAAATCACTTGGCGCACTGAACCACGCCCGTGAGATCATCGAGGACGGACATCTGTTCGGCATTCACATCGAAGGTACTCGCAGCCCCGATGGACGTCTTTACAAAGGACACACCGGCGCGGCGCGTCTGGCATTCGAAACCGGTTGCCCCATTATTCCGGCCGCCATCATCGGTTCGCGTGAACTGCAGAAGCCAGGACAGGTCATTCCGAACAAAGGCAAGTCCAAGGTGATTTACGGCAAGCCGATTGAAGTCGAGAAGAAATCCGCCGACCAGATTACCCACGATGATTTGCGTTCGCTTACCGACCGCGTGACCCGTGAGATCCAGAAGATGAGCGGACAGGAATACGTCGACGAATACGCGCAGAAGGTCAAGGCCGAGCTCAAAGCCCAGCAGGAGGCCGAAGCGCAGGCACAAGCCGAATCCGCTGCCAAGAAGGCATAAGTTTTCAGCGAGGTTCATTCCAAACCAATCAGGGGTGTCTGTTCCGAAGAATGTTTTCGGAACAGACACCCCTGATTTCTATTTTGTAATCAGGATAATCAGTCGAACAGCGACGAATACATTTTCAAGGTGACGGTATTCGGCGTGCCATCCTCCTGACGCAGTCGCACCTCGGTGCCTCCTACCGGATCCTGCGAAGCGACCTTCTTGTCTTGACTGGAGTCAAGTGTCAGTTGCGAGCTGATCTTCACACTGAATCCCAGCTTCTCCAATGCGGCTTTGGCAGCGGCGGCTTTCTGTCCGACATAATTCGGCAGCGTTACGGTTTCCGGTCCCTTCGACACCACCGCATTGACGCTATCGCCCCAGTGCAACTCGTCTCCGGTCTTCGCGGAAGCGGAAATCACCTGTCCTTGCGGAATCTTGTCATCGAATTGCTCGGTCCAGTTGACGGTGAGCTTGAGCGCATCAAGCGTCTGCTGCGTCTCATCCTTCGATTTGCCCACGACGTCCGGCATGGTAACCGGTTTCGGTCCTTGGGACAGCGTGACGGTAATCTTCGCGTTATGGGGCAGAGTCGCGCCGGGATCCACGCTTAAATCAAGCAACGCGCCCTGAGGTACGTCCATGGAATACGCGTCATCATTGGCCGGAGTCTGTTCGATGTTGCCGAAGCCGGCACGCTTCAACGCGTTGATCGGATCCTTGCCGTTCGCACTGGTGGCATCGAGAATGTCTGTGGGAACAGTGCCCTGCTTAATACCCTTGGACACTACCACCTTGACCTTCTGATGATGACGTTTGCTCACATGCGAACCGACATTCTCCGGGTCGGTGGAGATGACATTGCCAGCCTTGACGGAATCACTGAACGCCTCGGTCTCTTCGTACTCGATGTTGGAGAATTTCAGCAGTTCCTCATAGGCGTTCCATTTGATGTTGGAAATACGGCAGGGCTCCGAATCGGAACATGTGAGATCTGCCGGCTGAGGCATGGTCCAGTAGCTGCCCGGTCCTCGGAAATACCACCAGGCATAGCCTCCACCGCCTGCGCAGGCAAGCACGATGGCTGCTACGACGGCGATGATGACAGGTGCACGCTTGCCACTGCGTTTCGGCTGTCCACCACTGACCGGACCGTTCGAGGGGGAAGCTGGAACGTTGTTGGCGGGGACGTCGTTCTTTTCCAAAGCCAAGCGGGTGGTTGCCTCCGGATCTGCCTGCTGCGCCGGCATGACGGTGGTTTTGTTCGGGTTTTCCGGATTGAACTGTCGTGTACGATCGTCGTTCTGACGCACAGGCGGTGCTGGGGGAGCGGGCGGTAGCGGCATCTGCCGGGTGCCATCGTCGGGCATGGTGTCGGCGGCATCGTTTGCGGCCGGGGAAACGGCTGACAGACGGTATTGCCAGTCGTCGATGGTGAGGTTCGATTGCAACTGCTGCAATTCGTCGAATGCCACGGACGCATCCTGGGGACGGTCCTCGACCGCGCGCGCCGTAAGACGGGCGAGGAATGCGGCCACGCCTGCATTGATGCCCGGACAAGCGGTCGTGATATCCGGCACATCCTCATGCACGTGCTTGAACACCAGCGTCACCGGATTGTCCGCGGTGAACGGCACCTTGCCGGCCAGCATCTCCCAAGCCATGATGCCTACGGAATACAGGTCTCCCTGCGGCGTTGCCTGATTGTGCTGAATCATTTCTGGCGCCAGATAGGCGGCCGTGCCCAGCAGCATGCCGGTGGAGGACAGCGTGGCCTGCGACACCGCCTTGGCCAGGCCGAAATCGGTGATCTGCACATGTCCTCGGTCATTGAGCAGAATATTCTCCGGTTTGATATCGCGGTGCACCACGCCTGCGCGATGCGCCGAAGCCAAGCCGTCCAACGTCTCACCGACTATGCGTAGCGTCTCACGAACGCTGAACGTGACTTGCTGGTTCATTTCGTACCGCAGGTTCACGCCATGCACGTACTCCATGACAAGAAAATCCAGTCCATCGAACTCACCGGTGTCATACACCTGCACGATATGGGGATTGGCTATTGCTGCTGCGGAACGGGCCTCGCGATGGAAACGTTCCACGAACTGGTCGCGTTGTGGGCCCTGTGCCAGCTGCGTGTGCATGATCTTAATGGCGACGGTACGTCCCAGACGCTCGTCAACAGCTTGATACACCGTGGCCATGCCGCCATCGGCGATTCTGCTGACGACTCGGTACCGGCCTTCGATGACCTGGCCTTCGGGGGCATGCTGGGCTTCACTCATGGCTAATCGGTACGATTCCTTCTTCAAAAAACGTTTCGCGACAAAGATGTGTTCACTTGTAGTCTACAAGGAATGGTTTGCGGAAGATGCGATGAACACGGGTCTTTCACAGTGCGGCGGCATCAGCCCTGTTCCCGCACAATCGGTACGAAACGTGCGCATGCTTCGGTAAGCGTGTCTTTGCGATCCTGCGATAGTTCAAGCGTCTCGATGGCGGCCTTCGACTCGAGCCACAGACCGGCGATCCGTTCCTTGGAACGTGCGATGGCACCAGTGGACTCGAACAATGCGATGGCACGCCTAACATGTGCCTCGTCACGTGATTCGGCTTCCCACATGTCGATGAGTTCACGTCGTTCGACATCGCCGGCAGCCTCAATCGCATCGGCCAGCAACACCGTGCGTTTGCCTTCACGGATATCACCGCCCACCGGTTTGCCGGTATTGCGGCTCGACCCGATGACGTCCAGAAGATCATCCGCGAGCTGGAACGCCAAACCAAGAGGCAATCCAATCGCCAGTGCGAGCCTGCGCGCGTCCGCAGGGGCGAGGCCGGCGGCAAGCATACCGAATTCCAAAGGTGCGATAGTGGTATAACTGGCGGTCTTCCAACGGAAGACATTCAAAGAGGCCGACGCCAGCTCTTCAGGATCGTCTAACGTATTGAGTTCCACGGCCAAATCGAGTACTTGGCCGATTTCCACTTCACGGTGCATATTCAGGAAGGCCGACACCACGGAAGACCCGGAGCCAAGCCGGCAAGCCGCTTTATTGGCGATATCCACGCTCGCGGTGGCCAGCATATCACCCAACATGATGCCCAAACCATGGCCGATGGCATCACTATGGGTATCCGTGGCAAGCGCACGATGAGCGGACGGCTTGCCACGGCGCAGATCGGAATCGTCGATGATGTCGTCATGCACCAACGCGCCGGTCTGAAACACTTCGATCGCGCATGCCAGATCCAACACCGCATCCATATCACGTTCCGCCACATCCTGCGGCGCGAACGCACGGAACGCATCCAACGTCAGCAACGCCCGCAGACGTTTGCCGCCCTCACTTGACGTGACCGCCTGCTGCGCCACCGCATCAGCGACGGCTTTGCAGGAATTCGCCACCGGATCGTCCGCATGCAGGAACGAAAAATCCCTTACCAGCGAGAGCGTGCGCGTTTCAATCTGTTCCAAATCGGAAGAGCTAGTCATGGGTCAAGGTTATCCACACACATTCGACAAGAGGAAAACATAATGATTGCAGCGGGTGAGACGGTGCCGGACGTTTCGTGACACGCCGAGCTTCACGTTCTCCGACCACAGGGGTGCCGAAACGCCTCATTGCATTGCCGGATGATGCATAGTTCCAACAAAGCGGCCTGTATCAAGCGACCGCTCCGATACGCCAAGGAGGACGAGACATGAAGACGATCGACGAGCCCATGCCGATATGCGAAGCCGAGATGGAACGGCTTGAAGACCAATTGGTGGAGGATTGCAAATCGCTGGGCATGGCGGAGAGCATACGCGATTTCCTGCAGGAGCCATTCTCGGAATGGATGGATGAGCTGGCCGATGAATCGTCGGGAGGTGACGATTCATCGCCAGAATGCAGACTGTCCAGAAACGGTGCGGGAGCACTTGCCATCGCCATGCAGCAGACCATGGCGGTGCGTGACGCGCTGCTGGTCTCCATCATCGTGGATGAACGACGTTCGTCACGTGACTTTCTCATGGGATTCATGGCCAATCCGACACTTCCCGGCAACACGCGTCATCTGGAGGAATCCCTCAACGGATCGTTCCGTGACGCATCAAGAAAACCCGACACGAAACGTTGCGACAACGGCGTCAACATGATGTTCGACATCATCGGGATGGTCCCCGAACGGTATCATGTGCAGCCATTGGCCATCATCAGTTATGTGCTGTGGTGGATGGGCGATGAGCGCGCCATGCTGTGCGCGATGCGTGCGCTCGCGTTGGATGAGAATTGTTCGCTCGCGGCGATCATCTGCTCCGCGGCGCATCGTCATATCGGACCGGTATGGGCCGAAGAGACATAGAGCAACACGCCGAAAGGAAGCGGTACTTGCGCATGGTGAGCTCAACACGCGGGAATAATCGTCCTCGCAAGATGGTTAACTCACATAGTTGACGATTTGCCCTTGCCAGAAGTGGGTCCATATGGTATACGCTTCCGGCGGGATCAATAGGAGGATAAGTTTGGCCACCAAGGAAACGACGGTAAATACGGAACAGACTGATCTGACCGAAAAGACCACCTCCGGAAAAAAGGCCTCCACGCGCAAGCCTGCTGCCAAGAAGAGCGAGTCCTCAAAGACCGCTACGAAGACGTCGCGCAAGACGGCCGCGAAGAAGACCTCCGCCGCCAAGAAAAGCAAGAAAGCGGAAGAAGAGAACCTGATCGAGCAGGACGCTCCTGAAGACGATCCCGTCGAGGATGCCGATCTTGATGATTTCGACGATGACCTTGATGACGTGGACGACGAAGGGGAGGATGACGACCTCGACGAGGACAATATCGACGAGGATGACGATTCCGAACTGGAAGACGATGACGAAGACAAGCGCAAAAAGCCGGAAGAGCCCAAGGAAAAAGGCGCTTTCGTGGTGCGTGACGATGATGACGACGACAATCTGACGCCGTCCGGCAATCCGAAGCGTCGTGTGATCGCAGCCGGCGCCACCGCAGATCCGGTCAAGGATTACCTGAAGCAGATCGGCAGAGTGAACCTGCTGAACGCCGAACAGGAAGTCGACCTGTCCGAACGCATCGAGGCCGGTCTGTACGCCCAACATCTGCTGGACACGGAATCCGACAAGATGGATTTCAAGCGCCGGCGTGAACTGAAGTGGGCCGCGAACGACGGCAAGCGCGCCAAGGACCATCTGCTGGAAGCCAACCTTCGACTCGTGGTCTCTCTTGCCAAGCGCTATACGGGCCGTGGCATGCTGTTCCTCGATTTGATTCAGGAAGGCAATCTTGGTCTGATTCGTGCCGTAGAGAAGTTCGACTGGAAGAAGGGCTTCAAGTTCTCCACGTACGCCACATGGTGGATTCGCCAGGCCATCACCCGTGCCATGGCTGATCAGGCCCGCACCATTCGTGTGCCTGTGCATATGGTGGAAGTCATCAACAAGCTGTCCCGCGTGCAGCGCCAGATGCTTCAGGACCTCGGCCGCGAACCTACGCCGGACGAACTAGCCCGCGAGCTCGACATGCCGGTCGAGAAGGTGCAGGAAGTGCAGAAGTACGGGCGTGAGCCGATTTCCCTGCACACGCCGCTGGGCGAGGATGGCGATTCCGAGTTCGGTGATCTGATCGAAGACACCGACGCCATCGCACCGTCCGATGCCGTCGCCTTCTCGCTGTTGCAGGAGCAGTTCAAGCAGGTGCTTGAAACGCTGTCTCCGCGTGAAGCTGGCGTCATCAAGATGCGCTACGGTTTGGAGGACGGCCAGCCGAAGACGCTGGATGATATCGGACGTGTGTATGGCGTGACGCGCGAACGTATCCGCCAAATCGAATCGAAGACCATGTCCAAGCTGCGCCATCCGTCCCGTTCGCAGACGCTGCGCGACTTCCTGGACCAGTGATAGTAATCAGACGCGAGTAAATGAAGTCGAGAAACCGGCATGAACGCAGGGTTTCTCGACTTCATGTCTTGTAAGGCGACAATTGAAAGGGAACATGGCTAAGGATAATTACGGTGCTGAGAGTCTTACCGTGCTCGAAGGCTTGGATGCGGTGCGCAAACGTCCGGGCATGTACATCGGCACGACCGACAGCCAGGGCCTGATGCACTGCCTGTGGGAGATCATCGACAATGCCGTCGATGAGGCTCTTGCGGGAGCCTGCAACCACATCATCGTGACCTTGCATGACGATGGTTCCGTTGAAGTGGCGGACAATGGCCGAGGCATTCCGGTGGACGTGGAGCCGAAAACCAAGCTCACCGGCGTGGAAGTGGTGCTGACCAAGCTGCATGCCGGCGCCAAATTCGGCAATTCCTCGTATGGCGCTTCCGGCGGTCTGCATGGTGTCGGCTCATCCGTTGTGAACGCATTGAGCTCCCGTCTCGACGTGGAAGTGGATCGTGACGGCAAAACCCACCACATGGCTTTCCATCAGGGCCACCCCGGAGTGTATTCCGACGTTGATCCGGAACACCCGTCTCCCGATTCGCCATTCAAGAAGACGCGCAAGAATCGTCCCACCGAACTTGAGATCATCGGCAAAGTCAGTCCGAAGACCACGGGTACCCGCATCCGCTATTGGGCGGATCCGGAGATTTTCAACGACACCGCTGAATTCAGCTATGACCAGCTCATCGACCGTGTACGGCAGACCAGTTTCCTGGTGCCAGGGCTGAAAATCACCGTCATCGACGAGAACATTCCCGAAACCGGCGACGAGTCCATTGACGAAATGCTGGAAGTCGATGACAATGTCATCGAACAGGTGACGGAAGAGAACACGTCCGCTGAAACGGATGATATCGGAACCTCTGCCGACATACTGCAGGAGGATTCAGCCGAAGCTGATGAATCAGCCGAATCGCAAGAAAACGATGCTGCCACGCAATCGCAGGAAACCGTTTCCCAACCCGTGCAGCCGAAATATCCGCATGCGCGCGTCGAAGAATTCTGCCATACCGGAGGCGTGAAGGATTTCGTCGACTTCCTGTCCAAAGGCGAAGCGGTCTCCGATATTTGGCGCATCGCCGGCGAGGACACGTATGTTGAAGAAACGCAGGCGGTCGGAGACGATGGTGAACTGCATGCGCAGAAGGTGACGCGTGATTGCGCAGTCGATATCGCCATGCGATGGACCAACGGCTACGACACCACCATGCGCAGCTTCGTCAACGTGGTGGAGACGCCCGGCGGCGGCATGCACGTGGACGGCTTCCTCCAAGGCATCACCAAGCAGGTGCGCAAGGCCATCGAGGACAACGCGCGCAAACTCAAGGTGAATCTCAAGGATTCCCATATGAAGGTGGAACGTGACGACATTCTCGCCGGTCTGGTGGCCGTCGTCACCGTCCGCATCGCCGAACCGCAGTTCCAAGGCCAGACCAAGGACGTGCTCGGCACCGCGCAAGTCAAGCCGATCGTCTCCAGAATGACCGATAAGCAGTTCGGTGAGATGATTACCGGCTCCAAACGCGGTTACAAGGAACAGTCCGGCCGCGTGCTGGAGAAAATCGTCGGCGAAATGCATGCCCGCGTGCAGGCGCGCAAGACCAAGGAAGTCACACGCCGTAAGAACGCGCTTGAATCCGCGTCCATGCCGCCGAAACTGTCCGACTGCCAGCCCGGCAATGACGATGTGGCCGAACTGTTCATCGTCGAGGGTGATTCCGCATTGGGCACAGCCAAGGCCGCCCGTAATTCCGGTTTCCAAGCGTTGCTGCCGATTCGAGGCAAAATCCTCAACGTGCAGAAGGCATCGCTCGCGCAGATGCTGTCCAACAAGGAATGCGCAGCCATCATCCAGGTGGTCGGCGCAGGATCCGGCGCAAGCTTCGACATCGAACAGGCCCGATACAACAAGATCATCATGATGACCGATGCCGATGTCGACGGCGCGCACATCCGCATCCTGCTGCTGACGCTGTTCTACCGGTACATGCGGCCGCTTATCGAATACGGTCATGTGTATGCCGCAGTGCCGCCGCTGCATCGTATCGCGTTGACGGGTACGCATAAGGGCGAGTACATCTACACGTATTCCGATGATGAGTTGGCAGGCAAACTCGCCGAGCTTGATAAAAAGCACATCGGCTACAACGAGGACATCCAGCGTTACAAGGGTTTGGGCGAGATGGACGCCGACCAGCTGGCCGATACCACCATGGATCCGCGCACCCGCATGCTGCGCCGTATCCGCATGGAGGACGCCGAACAGGCCAGCCACATCTTCAGCCTGCTCATGGGTGATGACGTGCCGCCGCGCAAGGCGTTCATCGTGGAGAACGCCGACGATTTCGACCGTTCCAAGATCGACACCTGATATTGCATGGCGATTGCGATTGGCGGGCCTTGCGTTACGGCGGAGACCCGCTTTTCGTGTATGCACGATAATGCAAAAACGTCGGTCGATAGTGCAAGATACAAAATACCGTTTGGTAGGTAACTTTGGATAAAATAGCGGAGTATTTTCGTGATTTTATTGCCGCAAACATAAAACATACAAGGAGCTGACTGTGGCCAATTTGCTGCTCGCCGTGATTTACATCGCCTTCATCAGTCTGGGTCTGCCGGACGCGGTGCTCGGCGCCGCATGGCCGACGATGAGCGGCGACCTGCATGCGCCGATTTCCTGGGCGGGTGGCATTTCCATGACGATTTCCGCCGGCACCATCGTGTCCGCGCTGCTATCCGACCGCATGACCTTGCGGTTCGGTGCAGGCAAGGTCACGGCAGTGTCCGTTGCGTTGACGGCGTTCGCATTGTTCGGCTTCTCCATCTCGCCGAATTACTGGATGCTGCTGCTCTTCGCCATTCCGTACGGCTTGGGCGCGGGCGGCGTCGATGCGGCGCTCAACAACTATGTGGCAATCCACTACGAAAGCCGTCACATGAGCTGGCTGCACGCCATGTGGGGCTTGGGCACTCTGCTTGGCCCGTACATCATGGCAAGCGCATTGGGTGCCGGCCATGGTTGGGCGTGGGGCTACCGGACCATCTCCATTCTGCAGGTCGTGCTCACCGCGGTGCTGGTGCTGAGCCTGCCGTTGTGGAAGGCGCGTAAGACCGTCGAACCGCAGCGGACGAGTGAAACCTCTTCCGTGCAATCCGCGCAGTCCGAGCAATCGGAAGGGGAAACGGCTGACCGGCGCAAGCCGCTTGGTATTCGCGGTGTGCTCGCCATCCGTGGCGCCCGCGAGATCCTCGTGATGTTCTTCTGCTATTCCGCGCTCGAATCGACCGCCATGTTGTGGGCCAGCAGCTATATGGCGCTTGGCAAGGGCATCGACAAGACCACGGCGGCCATGTGGGGAAGCCTGTTTTGCATCGGCATCACCGTCGGACGTCTCGCCAGCGGTTTCCTGACCATGAAACTGAACGATCCGGCCATGATTCGTCTTGGCCAGGCGTTGGTGCTGACCGGCATCGTCATCATGCTCCTGCCGTTGCCGCACAATATCGGCACCATCGCGGGACTAATGGTCATCGGTTTGGGCTGCGCGCCGATCTATCCGTGCGTCATCCATTCCACTCCTGCTTATTTCGGCGAGGACAAATCGCAGGCCATCGTCGGCATGCAGATGGCTTGCGCCTATGTGGGATCGATGTGCATGCCGCCGCTGTTCGGGCTGATCGCGCAACATGTTTCGGTCAACCTGTTCCCGTTCTATCTGGTGGTGTTCCTGGCGCTGATGGTCGCCATGCATGAGACTTTGCGCCGCAAGTGCGGCGACCGTGCGGCCGCCTGACGACGCCATATGTGAGACGCTCGAATGTGTCAGCCGGGCGGTGTGCTCGAATGAGCCGACGACGGTGGATGACGAGCTTTCCGCCGGTTGTGGATGATGTCTGAAGGCGATGCCATAATCGAACGTATGTACGAATGCATGGACTTGTTCTCGGAGGCTACCAATGCCTGGTTCAAGCATGCGTTCAATGCTCCGACGGAGGCGCAACGTTTGGCATGGCCGGCCATCCGCTCCGGCGAGAACGTGTTGGTGGTGGCGCCCACCGGCTCCGGCAAGACATTGTGCGCCTTCCTTTCCGCAATCGACCGTCTGATGACGAAGGAGGGCGATGACTTATTGCGGACGTCCGGCGGTGGGGACGGCACGGCTGAATCCGATTGCAATGCCAAGAAACGTAAACCCGTCCGCGGCGTCAAGGTCCTGTATATTTCGCCATTGAAGGCTCTGGGCGTGGATGTGGCCAAGAACCTCCAAGCGCCATTGGCTGGCATCGCCGGACAGTGCGAGGCGATGGGATTGCCATCGCCGAAAGTCAGCGTGGGCATACGAAGCGGCGACACCACGCCGCAGGAACGGCGCAGAATCGTCAGCCATCCGCCGGATATCCTCGTAACCACGCCAGAATCGCTGTTCCTGCTGCTCACCTCCAAGGCGCGACGGATACTTTCCGCCGTTGATACCGTTATCGTGGATGAAGTGCACGCCATCGCGGGCTCCAAACGTGGCGCGCACCTGGCGCTGAGCTTGGAACGATTGGAAAGCCTTGCCGGCCGGTCTGTCCAACGCATCGGGCTTTCCGCCACTGTGGAACCGCCGGCCGAAGCCGCACGTTTCCTTGGCGGCACGCGGCCGGTACGCGTCATCAGACCCGAATCGCACCCCGACATGGATCTGAAAGTGGTGGAACCGCTTTCGGCCATGCGCGATCCCGTCTCCGACGACGCAGGGCGGAGGGCAGGCGCCGTGAAACTTCCGAACCGCCATACCACGCATATTTCCGGGGTGGGTCCTGCCATGGAGGCATTGGCGGAACGTAAAGGACTGACTTCGGGCGGGGGAAACGAACATACCTCACGGGTTTCGACCGGAGGTTCGGTATGGCCGGCCATCGAACGCAGCGTGCTTGACGAAGTGCTGAAACACCACACCACCCTCGTGTTCGTCAACTCCCGTGGCCTTGCGGAAAAACTCACCGCACGGCTCAACGACCTGTATGCGCAATTGCGCACATCCCGGAAAACTGGGTCTGAAACCGCCGTCAAAGCGGACGCAGGGCGGGATGCGCTGTCCGACCGTAGGCTTGGCCGAACGGACTTGAGTGTGTCGGACAACGCATCCCAGCCGGAGTCCACAGCCAGTGATTCCACCCAGCCGTATCCGGATCTGGGCTCCCCGGAAGGCCGTGAAGGCTTCGCCAAACACTACGATTCCGTGGTCGGATCCACCACCATGCTGGTCTCCTCGCATGCGGACGCCGACGCGATCGCCATGGCGCATCATGGTTCCGTTTCCAAAGACCGGCGCAAACAGATCGAAGAGCAGCTCAAACGCGGCCAATTGCGTTGCGTGGTCGCCACATCGAGCCTTGAACTCGGCATCGACATGGGTTCAGTGGATCTGGTCATCCAGATCGCACCGCCATTGTCCGTGTCCTCGGGATTGCAGCGGGTGGGGCGCGCCGACCACAAGGTCGGGGGAGTCTCGCATGCACTGTTCTACCCGATTACACGAGAGCAAATCATCGGCACGGCCGCAAGCATCGAATGCATGCGCTCCGGAGACATCGAAACACTGACCATTCCATGCACCCCCTTGGACGTGCTTGCCCAGCAAACCGTCGCCGCCGCGGCGATGGATGATCTGAAACCAGACGACTGGTACGTGACCGTGCGCAAGGCCGCGCCATTCGAAGATCTCGACAGAACCATGTTCGATGCTGTGATGGGCATGATGACCGGTGCCTACAACGGCGAGGATTTCTCCGCCTTCCGACCTCCATTGCAATACAACGAAGAGGCGGGTCTCATCTCCGCGCGCCCTGGCGCTCAACGACTGGCCGTGACCAGCGGAGGCACCATACCCGACCGAGGAACCTACACCGTGGTGCTTCCCGAAGAAGGCTCCGGACCGGGCCCACGCAAAGTGGGGGAGCTGGATGAGGAAATGGTGTACGAATCCCGGGTTGGAGACGTCATCACCCTCGGCACATCGACCTGGCAGATCCAGGAAATCACCCGGGACCGTGTGGTGGTGGTTCCTGCTCCAGGGCGTACCGCCCGACTGCCGTTCTGGCATGGCGAAGGCGACGGGCGGGACGCGGCATTCGGACGGTCCCAAGGCCGATTCATACGCGATATGGCGCAAGGACTACGCGCGGAAGTCTCGGACGGCATCGCAGGAGACAAGACCAGCCGATTCGACACGACAACAATCGCACGTCTACGTCGTGACGGATTGGACGACAACGCCATCGGCAATCTTGCCGACCTGCTTGCCGAACAGCGCGCCGCCACGGGAACGATTCCCAACGACCGTGAGCTGGTCGTCGAACGCTGCCAGGATGAAGAAGGCGATTGGCGTGTGATCGTCCACTCGCCATACGGCAGACGCGTGCACGAACCATGGGCCATGGCCATCACCACACGTATCAAACAACGATACGGGTTCGATGGGCAGGTATACGCGGCCGACGACGGCATCATCATCCGCCTCCCGGACGGCGACGGCAACCTGCCGATCCGCGAGCTGCTGCTGTTCGACACGGAAGAGCTGCAACGCATCATCGAAACGCAAGTCGGCGAAAGCGTGCTGTATGCCGCACGATTCCGAGAATGCGCGGCGCGATCGCTGTTCCTGCCACGCGCCAACCCCGGCAGACGCGTCCCCTTATGGCAGCAGCGGCTGCGCGCGGCGCAACTGCTCAACGCCGCCCGAACTCGGAAGAACTTCCCGTTGCTGTTGGAAACCGCACGCGAATGCCTACAGGACGTGTACGATCTGCCCGCGCTGAAACATGTGATGTCCGGATTACGCTCCGGCGTCATCTCTTTGAGCGAGACCGTCACGGAAACGCCGTCGCCGTTCGCGGAAAACATGCTGTTCGGATACGTGGGCGCGGTCATGTACCAATACGACGTGCCGCAAGCCGAACGCAGCACGCAACTGCTGTCCATGGACCCGGAAGTGCTGGAACGTCTTCTGGGCACCACGGACATGGCTTCGCTGTTGGATGCCGACGTCATCGCGCAGGTTGGGAAGGAGCTTGCCGGACGGACGTTCTGGAACGATTTGGACGAGACCGACATTGCCGGCCGTGTGGCGCGATATGCCAAAACGCATGGCCCATTCACCGCGGATCAGATGATCGCCGAACTGGGATTGGACGCTGTCCAAGGCGTACGCATGTTGGATGAATTACATGCCAAAGGCGAACTGCTGAAAGGCCATTTCGTCGATGATGCGGCCGGAGCGGACGCCAATGGTTCCGATGATTCAGCATCGGAACGGTCACCTCGGCAAACGCTCCAGCAATGGCTCCACAAAGACGTGTTTCGGCGTATCCGCGCGCTTTCGCTTGCCAAGGCACGCAAAGCCATCAAGCCGGTGGAACCGGCCGTCTATCAGGCGTTCCTGTTGGACAGACAAGGCGTCGGACCTGTGGGTGGCGCCCGATATGAAGGCGTCGACGGGCTGATGCGTGTGATCGAACAGCTTGAAGGCATATACCTCAACGCCTCCGTTTGGGAATCCTCGGTCTTCCCCGCACGCGTTCGCGACTACCAACCGAGTATGTTGGACGAATTGCTCGCATCCGGAGACGTGGTATGGGTCGGCTCCAAAATCAATGGTTCCAACGCCAAGGAAGCCGGCGGCATCGCATTCCATCCAGCTGATTCACGGCTACTGGTGAAACCCGGCGAACAATCGCAGAACAATGCCTATAGTGCCGGAACCATGACCGTGCCGGAGACGATACTTGCCGCATTATCGAATGGGGGAGCCTTCCATGCGTGGCAGCTTTCCACAGCCGCCAAAGCCATCTGGCAGGAACATGCGGAAGTCAACGTGAATCCTGAAACAGGGGAAATCATCCTTCCCGCATGGGGCGAAAGCCAGTTCGAGGAAGCCTTGTGGTCCTTGGTATGGCAAGGCAAAGTGACGAACAGTTCATTCGCTCCCGTTCGGGCCTTGGCTCAAGGCACGGTTTCAGTGCGCGCGCCACGCACTGCCGCACGCAGACGCGTACGGATCCACGCCTCGACACCGGCGACGCTCGGTGGATTATGGTCCGCGGTCGACTCGTCCCGGACCAGTCCAATGGCGATACCGGATCAAACGGACGATACCGCCGGCAAACCAACAGCCGGCATCGAGGAATACGACATCGCATTGATCGAATCGCTGCTCGACCGATATGGCGTGATCGCCGTTCCGCTAATCGACAAGGAGCAGGTCGCAGGCGGATTCTCCGGACTATACCCGGTACTCAAACGTATGGAGGAACACGGCAATCTGGTCAGAGGCATGTTCGTCAAAGGATTCGGAGCGGCCCAATTCGCCGGACGTGACACAGTGGACGCCTTGCGCGGCGACGACGAGGCGCGCAGCCAATCCTGCGTGGCGCTCGACGTGACCGACCCGGCCAACCTGACAGGCTCCGCGATCACATGGCCCGAACAACACCATATGAAACCGGCGCGCAGAGCGGAATCGGTCATCGTGCTCGACCACGGCATGCCGGTGCTGTTCGCCGTGCCGAAAAGCCACAGAATCGTCAGCTTCACCGATGACGAACGAATATTGCAGCCGGCATGTACGGAACTTGCCTATGCATTGCAGCATCAGTCCAAGGGCAGCGTCAGCTTCGCCGAAATGAACGGTGAATCATTGAAGGAACGCAACGAATACAGACGTTTACTGCATGCTGCCGGGTTCGTGGACAGCCCACAAGGCATGAAGCTATATGGCTGAACCAAGCCGGAGGCACTTTCACCCAGCCTGCTCATTCAACCTGGCGGCCCAAGTGCGCAAAACGGGAAGGCCCTGAACCGGAAGAAGAATCAGTCCAGAGCCCCGCCAATCGATTTCGTCGAATCAGCCGACCACCGCAATCGGCGCCGACAGATCCGTACCGGAACCATCGCGTCGCATATCAGGCTTCGGCAATTCCACAGGAGCGCCACTTTGCGTGGAAGCATGCAACGGATACGCGCCCACGAACGCGAGAATCAACGTATCCTGCCCCTTGAGGAATCGCTGCGAACGCACGCCACCCGTACCACGGCCCTTCGTCGGATACATCTCCAACGGCGTGACCTTCGCGGCACCGTTTTCAGTGCCAGGCAACGCTTCGGAATCGCCGGCAACCGTCAACACCACGGCTCCGGAAGCGGAGAACAGTCCATTCTCGCCTTCTTCGTAATTCCATGTCACCTTGCCGTCAGGCATCACCGCGAACGCGGCCACCGAACACCCCTCAGCCAGACGAATGCCCGCCATGCCGCCAGCGGTACGGCCCTGCGGACGCACATTCTTCGCTTCGAACGTCAACAACGAGGAATCGGTGGACACAAACACCAGACGATCCTCATCACAGGCTTCGGCAGCGGCAAGCACTTCGTCATCATCCTTCAAATCGATGACGCTCCACGAATCCATTGTGGTCGGAGATTCACGGTTCCAACGCTTGACCACGCCGTTGCGGGTGCCCAACGCCAAAGGAACAAGCTGACCGTCGTCATCCGTGGACGGCATATCAATCGCAGCAATCACCCGTTCGCCGCGGATCGGATCGGTGTTCTCCGTCATGCCCAGCAGTTCCTCGGCCTTCACACCACCCGTGACACTGAGCGGCCCATCCGCGGAAACCTTCGGCAATTCGACCACATGGGCCAGCACCAGACGACCCGCTGAAGTAACCAAGCCGTATGAGGAACGTGTGGACGTGCGGAACATCGAAACGATCTGATCATCCTTGGCGCGTCCGTCGGAAGCCGAACGATTCTCCCAACGTTCCACCGCATCCTCGGAAGTGCGTGCGATCAGGCCCGTGGCGGACAGCATCACCGCGCACGGCTCGTCATCAATCTGCAGAGCCGATGCGGTGGCATTCTCATCGCCGGCCTTCTTTGCGGCCTTTGCGGCTGCGGCGACATCGGCTGCTGCGGAGGATACGGTCGCGGCGGCGCGCGCGGCAGCCATCGCGTTTGCAGAGACGCCATCATCGCCATGCGCCACAACAGGCGTCAAATTGCCTTCTTCATCCTCATCCAGCAGCACCGTGCGCCGGGGAGTGCCGTATTTGGCCACGGCGTCATCCATTTCGTCAATGACCACGCCGTCAAGCGCCTCATCGGAAGCAAGAATGCGTTCAAGCTCTTCGATACGCCGCTTCAGGTCGTCGCGTTCCGCCTCAAGCTCGATACGACTCATCTTGGTCAGACGGCGCAGCCGCAAGTCAAGAATGTACTGTGCCTGAATCTCGTCCAGATCGAATACGGCGATAAGCTTTGTTTTCGCGGCCTCGGCATTATCAGAAGAGCGAATCACCTGAATGACTTCATCGATGTCCACCATGGCGAGCAGCAAGCCCTCCACCAAGTGCAGCCGCTCAAGCGCCTTCTTCCTGCGGAATTCACTGCGTCGGCGGATCACCACACGACGATGGTCCACCCACACCTGAAGCATTTCCTTCAATCCCATGGTGTGCGGACGGCCATTGACCAACGCCACATTGTTGATGGTGAAATTGTCCTGCAACGGCGTGTGTTTGAACAGCTGCGCCAGCACCGCGTTCGGATCGAACCCGGTTTTGATTTCGATGACGAGGCGCGTGCCGTTATGCCGGTCAGTCAGATCGATGGCACCGGAAATGCCGTCCAGCTTACGGTTCTTCACACCTTCGGAAATACGTTCCAACACACGTTCCGGACCCACCATGAACGGCAGTTCCGTCACGACGATGGCCTTTTTGCGAGCCGTCACGTTTTCGATATGCGTCACGGAACGCGTGGTCAACGCGCCACGACCCGTCTCGTACGCCTCGCGGATGCCCTTGCGTCCCACAATCACGCCGCCGCCCGGCCAATCCGGACCCGGCACGTAGCGCATCAACTCCTCTAACGTCGCGTCGGGATGGCGCATAAGATGCTTGGCCGCAGCCACCACCTCGCCAAGATTGTGCGTGGCCATATTCGTGGCCATGCCGACGGCAATGCCGGAACCACCATTGACCAGCAGGTTCGGAATCGCGGCAGGCAGCACAGTCGGCTCCTGAAGCTTGTTATCGTAATTCGGCGTGAAATCGACGGTATTTTCGGCGATATCGGCATTCATGCCCAACGCGGCCGGCGCCATACGAGCCTCGGTATAACGAGAAGCAGCAGGACCGTCATCGAGAGAACCGAAATTGCCGTGACCGTCCACCAATGGCAGCCGCATCGCGAACGGCTGCGCCAAACGTACCATCGCCTCGTAAATCGCGGAATCGCCATGCGGATGGAGCTTGCCCATCACTTCGCCAACCACACGCGCCGACTTCATATACGGCCGGTCCGGATTGAGGTTCATCTGACCCATCTGATAGATGATGCGTCGTTGCACCGGCTTGAGACCGTCCCTGGCATCAGGCAGCGCTCGGGCGTAAATCACCGAATACGCGTATTCGAGGAACGACTTGCTCATTTCCTCGTTCAACGGCGTTTCGACGATGTTCTCCTTGACCGTACGCGGGTCAAAGGCTGGTTTTGCCGGTTTGCGGTGCGACACCATGCGGTGGTTCTCCTCACGGAAAGGTTATGGTAATCAACCTAGCAATATTACCAGCTGGTACTGCCGCGGTGCTTGAATGGGAACCATGAGTGTTGAAGTGCCCGAAATCGACCAGCTGCTAGCCATGACCAGTCCGGCACGATATGGCGACGAACTGCCGGATGAGGGCGGCCGCGGCGGTGCTCTCCACCTGTCCTCGGTACTTCCCGCCATTTCCAGCGCCATCGGGCATCCGATTCCAACGGCCATCCATGCCGATCCGAAACGACTCCAAGAGGCACTTGGCCTGCCGGACGCGCGTTCGGCAGTCGTGGTCCTGGTGGACGGTCTCGGATATTGGAACATCAATATGAGATTGGGACATTCGCCCTATCTACGGTCGCTGATGGCGGACAGCGTTAACCAGCGGCCAATCGCCACATGCATGCCCAGCACCACCGTGGCCGCAATGTCCACGTTCGGTACCGGCACATGCCCCGGATTAACCGGCATGACGGGATATACGCAGCTCAATCCCGACAATGGCGAAATCTGCCAGCTCATCTCTTTCAAAAACGCGCCCGCACCGCTGAAACTGCAACAGCAGCCGACCATATTCGAACGATTGGCGGAACAGGACGTTCGCGTCACCAGTTCGGGACTGCCGAAATTCGCGTTCTCCGCGTTGACTCAGGCGGCGTTACGTGGCAGCGACTACATCTCCAATGACGATCCACGCCGACGTATCATGACCGCGGCGAAAGCGGCGAACACGCCCGGACTGACATACGTGTACCTGCGCGACGCGGACAAGATCGGACACAATTACGGCTGGGACTCCGACAAGTGGATCGGCACATATGAGCGTATCGACGCCCAGTTGTCTTTGCTGCGTCGAAGTGTGCCGAAGAACACGCTGATCGTCATCGTGGCGGATCATGGCATGATAACCGCCGACCCGGAAGCCTGCATCGACATAGCGTCCGAACCCCAGCTGATGTGGGGCGTCGCGAATGTCGGCGGCGAACCACGCTGTGTCATGCTTTATGGCGAGGATGGCGAGAATCCGGAGGACATCGCCGCTCGTTGGCGTGACGTGCTGGGGGAGCGCGCCCAGGTGCGCACCCGCCGGCAGGCAATCGAGGAAGGCGTCTACGGACCAGTCGATGAACGCGTCAAGTCGATGATCGGCGATGTGGTCGTCTCCGCTGTGGGCTCTACCACCATTGTCGATTCCCGCACACAGGCGGAGAAGGCGATGCATCTGCCCAGCGTGCACGGGTCGCTGACCTACATGGAATCTGATATTCCATGCCTGATTGACGTGGCTTGATTGAATGATCCGAACGTCTGAACGGATGTTGCCGTGGGATGTTAGGGAACGTTAATCAGTCACCGAACAGAATTTCATCCCAACTCGGCACTGCGGAGCGTCCTGCACGGCGCTTCGATTTGGTGGTGCTCTGACTATGAGGAGCGGATGATGCCGTCTTGGACTTATCGGACTGCTGCTCGCCGGCGGATTGCGTGTTTTGCGAGTTTTGGGCAGGTTCCGTCGTTGAAGGGGCGGGGTGCTGCGTCGTCGCGATTTCCGGACGGTTCGGCAGCGGAACGGTCGCCAATGGCTGAGTCTCAACGGTGGTCTTGATATTCGTGGCTTGTGGTGCAACCGGTTCCGGAGCATTCCAAGCGGACACCGTCTGTTCGATACGTGCGGAACGTGCGGAATCGCCCGGCAAATTCAATGATGCGAGAAAATTCTGGTCGACCTGCTTCTCGGCGTGTCCTTCCGTCGGCGTGTCTTGTTCGCCGATGAGCTTGCGTGCCGTTGCGTTCAGACAGTTGACCGCGTTGTCATGCATGTTCCAAGACCATTCCGCACGGGCGGCATGACCTGCGGAATCGAACTCCGCGGTAATCTTCCACGGTTCCAAACCGCGTCTGGTGGCCTTCCACCGCACATCCTCCAACCGTACGTGGGCTGCGGCGAACGTGCGTTCGATCAGTTCGGAAAGCGTGCGCACACGGCTTTCCTTCGGCGCGGGAACCGCCAGGAACTGTTCGATCGCATATTGCTTTTCGGTTTCCACCGCCGCCGAGAAACGCCGAACAAGCGCTTCGCTCAACGAATATCGCTCCGCCACGCGGGTCGGATTGGCTCCGGCTCGAATCAAGGATTGGATTTGGGAGATCGGCAGCGTGGAAGGCGCTTGCTGCTGACGCTCCTCTTGGGTTTCGGTGCGAATCTGTTTTGCCTCCAAAATGGCTCTTTCAAGCGCTTCATCGACCTTGACGGCGAATTTGCCGGCACCTGAAACAAAGACGAGCTCACCGGTTTCACTCACATGATCGAACCGTGCATCTTCGAGCGCATTCTCAGGCACAACACACCACTTTCCCTTAGATTTTCCTATTAATTCTATTGTGCCCCACGTGTCGGATTTTACGAGTATTTCAATTCGTGTATCCTAGCGGGGGAAAAGTCATGTATTCTATGGCGCATAAGCACCATAGATGACGAAAGGAATCTCGATGGCACAGGATTATGATTCCCCGCGCAACAAAGACGAGGACGAGGAGTCGCTCCAGGCTTTGAGCAAGGGTTCTCAGAACAATTCCAACGATATGGACGATGACGAGAACGCCATTGCCGAAGACTACGAGCTGCCGGGCGCCGATTTGAGCAATGAGGACGCTTCGGTGACCGTCATTCCGATGCAGGGCGACGAGTTCATCTGCTCCGAATGCTTCCTGGTGAAGCATCGCAGCCAGCTTGCCTACACTACCGACGACGGACAGCCGGTATGCAAGGAGTGTGCGGCCTGATGGCGTTCGACGAGGCATACAACGAGCCGGAAAACGTCGAGGTTCTGGTAAAGTCGCTGGATCCCGGGCAGCCGGCTCAGCTGCATTACGCCCATGCCGGAGACGCCGGTGCCGATTTGCGCACCACCGAAGAAGTGACGTTGAAGCCGTTCCAGCGGGCGCTGGTGCCCACGGGAGTGGCAATCGCATTGCCTGCCGGCTATGTGGCGCTGGTGCATCCGCGTTCGGGACTCGCCGTCAAGCAGGGCGTCACGGTGCTTAACGCGCCGGGAACCATCGACGCTGGATACCGTGGCGAAATCAAGGTGCCGTTGATCAACCTCGATCCGGAACGCGCCGTGACGTTCCATCCGGGCGACCGCATCGCACAGCTGGTCATCCAACGCTACGTCGAGGCAAAATTCATCGAGGCGCAGACCCTGCCCGGATCCGACCGCGCGGAACGTGGCTTCGGATCAACCGGCGTTGCGTCCTGACGGGACTGCAATACACAAAGACCGAGGATGTATCCGGCCGTGCAACACGCGGCCGGATACATCCGTCATATGGTGATGCGCGGGTACTATAGGGTACATTCCAAGCGAGGAGGAGCGAAATGAGCGACATGGATCATGAGGTTCGTTCGGCCAGAATGTTGGGCTGCGAGATCAGCACGAATCCGCTTGACCCGCTTGAACCAATCCTCAAGATGTGCGAATACCACCATCCCGACGAGGACATGAGCATTCTCGCGAGAGCCTACCGGCGCGCCGTCACCCAGCATTCGTCGCAACGGCGTAAATCCGGCGAGCCGTACATCATCCATCCGCTTGCAGTGGCGCAGATCCTCGCCGATCTTGGCATGGGGCCGCTGGTTGTGGCAGCGGGCCTTCTGCACGACACGGTGGAGGACACCGACTACACGCTCGACGAATGCCGCGCCGAATTCGGCGACACGGTGACCGGCCTGGTGGACGGCGTCACGAAGCTTTCCAAAATGGAATACGGCGATTCCGCCCAGGCCGAGACCATCCGCAAAATGGTGGTGGCGATGAGCCGCGACGTGCGCGTGCTGGTGGTCAAGCTCGCCGACCGTGTGCACAACGCCCGCACATGGCGTTACGTCAAGCAGTCGAACGCGCAGAAAAAGGCACGTGAAACGCTGGATGTGTATGCGCCGCTCGCCAACCGTCTTGGCATGAACGCCATCAAAACCGAGTTGGAAGAACTCAGCTTCAAGGTTCTGTATCCGAAGATCTACAACGAGATTGTGGTATTGGTGGCCCGTCGCGCCGGACAACGCGACGTGTACCTGAAGCAGATTCTCGCCGAAATCAATGAGGATCTCGACGAACAGCACATCAAAGCCTATGTGACGGGCCGTCCGAAGGACTACTTCTCCATTTACCAGAAGATGATCGTGCGCGGGCACGATTTCGCCAACATTTATGATTTGGTGGGCGTGCGTATCATCGTCGACACGATTCAGGACTGCTATGCGGCGTTGGGTGCCGTGCATGCGCGGTGGAACCCTGTTCCCGGCCGTTTCAAAGACTATATCGCCATGCCGAAGCTCAACATGTACCAGAGCCTGCACACCACGGTGGTCGGCCCCGGCGGCAAGCCGGTGGAGATTCAGATCCGCACGTGGGACATGCACCGCCGCGCGGAATTCGGCATCGCTGCGCATTGGAAGTACAAGGAGAACGGCCAAGCCGGACGCGCGTTGAGCTCGCCTGACAAGTCCGACCGCAAGCGTGGCGAAAACCAGGAGCTGAGCGAGGCCGACAACCTCAAATGGATTCAGCAACTTGCCGACTGGACGAGCGAAACGCCGGATTCCGACGAATTCCTTGGCTCCCTCAAAGAGGATTTGGGCGCGGCAGAGGTCTACGTGTTCACGCCGAAAGGCAAGATCGTCTCGCTTCCCGCCGAAGCCACTCCGATTGATTTCGCTTATGCGGTGCACACCGAAGTCGGTCACCGTACCATGGGTGCGCGCGTGAACGGACGATTGGTGCCGCTTGATACCAAGCTCGAGAATGGCGATACCGTTGAAATATTGACATCCAAGTCCGAATCCGCAGGTCCGTCGCGTGATTGGCTGAGCTTCGCCAAGAGCCCGAAGGCACGCAACAAGATTCGTCAATGGTTCAGCAAGGAACGCCGTACCGAAGCCGTCGAGGAAGGCCGTGACGAGCTGACGCGCGCCATGCGCAAGCGCAACCTGCCAATCACCACGCTGCTGACTCCGGAAGCATTGGTGGGTGTCGCCGACGAGTTGAACCTTGCCAACGCGGAAGCCGTGTTCGTGGCGATTGGTGATGGCCAGATCTCCACGCAGAACGTCATCTCGCATCTGGTCCGTGACGCGGGCAGCGACGAGGTGGATGAGGAAGTCGAGCAGGAGGCGTTGCCGCTCAAGCAGGTGGAGCGTACCAAGAAGACCACCAGCTCGTTGGGTATCTCCGTCAAGGGCGTGGGGGACATCTGGGTCAAGTTGGCCCGATGCTGCATGCCGGTTCCTGGAGACAAGATCATCGGCTTCATCACCCGCAACCAAGGCGTGTCCGTGCATCGCGTGGACTGCCAGAACATGCTCGAACTGGAGAAACGCCAGCCCGAACGTGTGGTGGATGTGCAGTGGACCAGCACCAAGGGCGTGTTCATGGTCAAGATCCAGGTCGAGGCGCTTGACCGTCCGCATCTGCTGAGCGATGTGACACGCGTGCTGTCCGACCACGGCGTGAACATTATCTCCGGCTCGATTTCCACCGGCACCGACCGTGTGGCCACCAGCCAATTCAGCTTCGAAATGGCCGATCCGCAGCATCTGAACACTCTGCTCGCCGCCGTGCGTAAAATCGAAGGCGTGTTCGACGTGTACCGTATCACCGGCGCGAAGGATTCCGCGGAGCCGCGACTGCGCAAAATGTGATGTTGACGAATCACATAAGCCGGTGATTGCAAGCAAACGCCTCTATAAATAAAATGAAGAAAGCCCCTCAATCGAGGGGCTTTCCTATATTGTACGGCTGTGCGGGAAACGCTTACTTGAGCACTTCCACGGACACGATGCCGACCGGCTCGGTCGGACGGTCCATGCGATCGGTGTTCACGGCTTCGAGCTTGTCGACCACTGCCTTGGAATCGTCATCCGCAACCTCGCCGAAGATGGTGTGGTGGCCGTCGAGCCACGGGGTCGGCACGGTGGTGATGAAGAACTGGGAACCGTTGGTGCCGTGGATCTTGCCGTCCATGCCACGACGCAGGCCGGCGTTCGCCATGGCCAGCAGGTACGGGTGGTCGAACTTCAGATCAGGAACAATTTCATCGTCGAAGTCGTAGCCCGGGCCGCCGGTGCCGTTGCCCAGCGGGCAGCCACCCTGAATCATGAAATCCTTGATGATGCGGTGGAAGGTTAGACCGTTGTAGAACGGCTCATGGGAAGGCTGGCCGGTCATCGGATCGATCCATTCCTTCTCGCCGGTGGCAAGGCCGAGGAAATTGGCCACGGTTTCCGGGGTTTCGTCGTCGAACAGGTTGATTTTGATGTCACCTTCGGAGGTGCGCATGATGATGGTAGTCATGGTCCCCAGTGTCTCATGGGCTTGAGACGGGTGGGAATGCTGTGGCTCTTGCTTATCGTGCGTATGAGCCGCAAGCGCTATGCCAACACTTGCGGCTCACATTATAGATAAAACTAGTCTGGCTTTACCAGACAGATTTGGTTATCTAATTATTGTTATTACTCTTTATGGGAGGATAGCCGTAATATACGGAATCGTGATGCGGTGAAGAAGTATTGTACTTTAACAATGTATATGATTCTGCCTCACCAACTTTTGTAATACTTTTTGCTAGACTGGCTGGTGTATTGATGGATCCAGCGTCAACTTTACTGCTGCCACTAGCAATTGAATTCCAAATTTTTGAAGCGAAAGTAGAACAGTTGGTAAGATAACCCCCATTTATCGTTATTCTTAATATTAGTATTCACTGTATCTAAATCAATTTGTCTTAGGGGTAATTGAATGGAAACATTCTGAAGATTAATACCGTTGGAATTAAGCTTCGAATCAAGATTGAGCCATAGACCCTTATGTTCTCTACTGACATCTACGGATTCATCCCAAGTGCTTGCTGTTATAGATTTACCATCAGCAACGTTAATCCCAGCAATGTTTACCGTAGAACCAGACAGGTGTGATCATAAGCCAAGAATGGCCGAGATTCGTGAAACTAGATGATGAGCCGGATCCTGTAGTGGAATAAATCCGCAATAAAGCTACAGCCTCTGCAGCACGCGTTTTGTAATTAGCGCCCCGAGAAGGAGATGAGATAATTCTCAGATCTTCGTTATCTGAGGTTTTCTCAAAATCTTTCAGAGAAGCATTAGACGGAAAGCTAGATAGGGTAGGACTCCTATAGGGAGTTTCCATAGATTCTGCTGCCGACGCATTTACTGTTACAGTTCCAGCCAATATTACAGATACTAGAGCAGTGACAATTTGTTTGAGTTTCTTTATTTATTTCTCCTTTTTATCAGGAATAAAATAGTTTCGACAGCACCAGCAGCGATAAGGAAGGGGACTGCTCGTAAAAAATAAAGGTATGAAGGAAAGCTAGACACGTATTCCGGATGCAGGTAGTCAAAAATAAAGCCGCTTACTGTGCGTAAGAGTCCGGTACCCACTAGGAGACCTGCAAGAATGTGGCAAATTCGGCGCATATTGACTCGATTCTCGAACTGCGGAGGAATGAGCCCTATTGTAGTAGGGCTTGTTGGAGAGGCCAAGCTCAGTTCAAGGAACAGAAAAAGTGATATGAACTGATTTTTGTTCCGCATTCCCCTAACTCGATGGGAGATGATGGGATCATGGCAAAGGGCACTTGATGCGCGGGCGAGTTTAAGGTGAAGGCCGTTCGGTTGCGCGGGCCACGTATCGTTCTGTCTGCTGTCCGCCATGGAGGCGTGCTGCCGGGAATGCTTTTGGGCATCGCACATGTGGAACATCATGAAACCACAGGGGGATTGTCTTTTTCCACGCCGGTCGGCGAAGACGTTGAGCGCCGGCAGGGCGGTGGAATGTTCCCGGATTATTCTTGGGTGCCTGTAGGTGCCTCGTGGAGAACGAGGCTGATTGGCAGGTTTCCCAAGATCGGAAAACCTTGGAATAAAGCCACAAACAGTTGACTACCATTATCATGCGAGGTGCGCATGATAATGGTAGTCATGTTCCCAAGTGTCTCATGGGCTTGAGACCGGGTGGTGGTGCCTGGCTTATTGCTGCCCCTAACTATCCGTCAACGGCACGTATAAGACCGAGCTTGTCTGACAGTGCAAGCCATCAAGATTAAAGATTAAGCTTCTCAGTGTCTTTGGTGACTTTGTCGGGAGGGAGGATGGCTCGCTCGTCGAAGTAGGCGATAGGGTTCTTGGAGTCGTTGCGTTCGAGGATTTTGCCGATCCAATTATCATAGTCACCGTGAATCGGCTTGCCGATAAAGCCCATGCGCATATCGTCGCGCTTGATGATGCCGTTGATCTTGGCGACGCACGCCACCACATTGTCGGGGGTCAGAACGAGGCCGAGATCACAGCGGACCGCCCGACCGGGTTCGAGCCGCCACCAGCTGTTACCGGAGCGCCAGATCTCCTCGAAGTCGCCTTCCATCTTGGGATCCCATCCCACCAGATGCCGAGTGCCGCCTTCTGGCAGGTCCTCGACCCAGCCGATTTTTCTGCGGGGTCCAAGTTTCATCGTCACAATTTCAGTCATGCCCCATATCCTACAACCTTGTGTACCTGCCATCTTGAATGAAAGATATATGAAGACCATCCCATGCAATTACCTCATTATTCAGGGGAGGATTGTCTCTAGCGATGCAGAGGGGGGCGTTTGTTCACTTTCCTAGAAACAGACGCCCCTCTATGGCACATTCTGCTAATTAGCAGAATAAAGATTTCTGCCTCACTCACTCAACGGGATTGTCGCTATTACGCTCTGCGACAGAGTTGTATCCATGTGGATGCTCATCTTCGCTATGGTATACAGAACTGAGAGTGTCCATCCACCAATGCTCCCGATTAATGATGTCTTTCGGCAAAGCGCGCATATCAAAGATTTCTAGAATCGAGTATTGGAAGTTGTCCACGATATATTTGGCACCCAGCTCCTTGAGACGCTTGTTGCCACCAGAATGATCACCATAGGCATACTCCGACCAACGGGACAATAATCCTTGCTCTGCACCCTTATGTGAGTAGGCAGAACCAACGTAATGCCATCCAGTACGACGGTCGGTTTGCAGGTAAACAGCTTGGACGTTGCCCAGAGCGGTTTTCCATGTATCGTTTCTCACTGCGGCAACTAGCTGCCGATGAGTGAGACGCACGTTTTCAAAACCGGGGAAGGGAAGCGAGGAAATTGGAGACTGCGATAAGTGGTCTAGGGTCATGGTTTCCAAGAAACGATTCCGCAACTTATCGTTGCCCATATCGTTCATAAGTTGAGTGGGTCCTTGGCTTTTCTTGTAATACACCACAGCGCGAGCGTCCAACGGGGCATACTGCGGTATTTCTCGGTAGTCGTACGCGACAGTGCCGTCTTCTTTCTGATATTCGCCAAGGACTTCAAAAGCACCTATGAACAGCCATTTCGTCTGGTCTTCCTGGTGAAGTTGGATGAACTGCAGAACTTTCTTCTTCTTGAAAGCTCCCTTCACCTGCTGCCCAGGCCATTGCTTGATAAATACCCACTCCATCAGCTCATCATGCGATGAGTAGTAGGCATCAAGTACATCAAACCAAGCAGGCTTGTTGCCGTTCAACCTGATAGTGAAATCTTTCAGTTGTTCGTTGTCCAATCCAATCAAATCAAGGAACCGAATCGGCGTGTTTGGTGTATCCATCGTTTCTTCCTGCATCATCTGAGTGTCCTTTCCGGTAGTCAATTCTTTTTTGGCGGTTTCGTGCGCCGCCGTCTCTCCTTCGGGCTTTGCGAGGATGACGGTGATTTCTGTGTCTTTTTGTTGCGGGTCCAGTGCCAGACCACAGATGATTAAGGCGTCGTCCTGGACCGCTTCCTGCACGATTGTGACCAATGAGGTGACTTTGGCCATACCAATATTGGCGGGAGCCCCAATGTTGATCAGCGCCCTATCGCAGCATGACGGGTTGATCCCTTGCGCGGCGAGCGCGTCCGAGAATGCCTTGCTCGGATCATCTCCGGCATTGAACCGTATGATGCGTATGGCCGCGGACGCGCAGATGGAAATGACGTCCGGGAAATCAATGTGAATGTAGCTGTTTGTGTTGGTAAGCGATGTGATGATCTCCGCGGTCTGTTTCAGCGCGGTTTCGGCCTTGGCGCCGGGAGGCGGGATGAGATGGGCGGCCGGAGTTGCCTCGACGGTGGAAAGGGGAGCTGTGGAAATAGTCAGCTCCGTCTTGCCGTCCTCATTGCGAAACGTGACGATTGAGCGGTCGACATCGATGTCAGAGGTAAGCATTGCTGGTCCTTTCTGTTTTGTCTATTTTCAGTATGTAGAGGGTGAAGTTATTCTCGATCGAAGCCGTCGTCCTGGGGATTCGTGCATGGCAGCTGTGCCGCATAGGCGTGCACGCGTTCATTGAGCCGGTCGCAGCCTTGTTCCATGGTCTTGAACCATGCGTCGTCTATGGTGAAGCCATCCTCTCCGAACAGCGTCAACCGGTATCCGGGGAAAGCTCCCAGTGATTCCCTCAGCCATAGCAAGGATCGTTTGGCGGTTAGGAGACGAATCGCCAGGTCAGGAGGTAATGGATTTTCATGGGAGGATTCCGACCGGTGGCAAAGAGAGTCGCAACGATTATTGGAATCGTCATTTTTCTCTCCGTTGTCAAAAATCAGCCATAGTAGATCGACGGCATCCCAGATCCTCTGATACGCCTCGCCTTCGAAGAAGTTGGCATCGACCTCGTCGCCGTCTTCATCAAACACTCGCGTTTTTCCGGAATCGGTGCGCTCAACGGAAAACCATGAGACCCGAAACCCTTGGCCGTCACGTTTCCCACGCTCCGGACGTAGTTCCAGCAGGTCCCGCACGTCAAATGCGGTGGAGTCGAACGGGCTGGCACCGGCATCCACGCGCCATCCGTCCCAAGCCAGATCAGACAGCCAATCGCATACAATTTGCGTCAACTTATCGTTTTGGGTATCCAGCCACCTGTCGGACTGAGGAAGATGACTGGGCGTACGATTGCATGGGTCAATTACCAAATACCTGCAACAGAGCGATAATGTCACCATCGTCAGATCTCCTTCTTTGTATCAAAGTATCTTATATATAAGATACCACATAAGCATGTATGTTTGTAACATCGTTTCATAGAAAGAAACCGAAATGAACCACACTGTCACGCAACACAGGGGCGGCAATGCATCGGCTGACGTACATGGTGGGGAAGGCCCATGTGCCCCTGAAACCGATATATCCAGCGATGCTGCGGGTCATGGGGCTGGTGAGCAAGCGACATATTGATCCAGCAGACGGAAACTGCGCGCCCAGAGGATTCAAGGAATACGATAAACGCACCAATGGTTTCTGCCGAAGAACCTTTGCGGTCATCTCTGGTTGGGCATTGGCTGATTCGAGAAAACTGCAACTGGACATCGTGTACTACGCAGCCGTGAGTGGACTGCCATCCGCCATCTTCTGTCCTCGATTGTCCCGGCTACGAAAAGCAGTGAGCATCATGTTGGCGGAGGTCAACGTACCGAGAAAGCCTCCTCTCGGATGACAGTCTCGATGAGGGCTAAAGGGGATTATGCGATGCATTCTGCCCGCTTTTGCGATCATATGCCGTTGTATGTCAATTCAGAACGATTACTCTGGTATCCATTATGGATGACTGCCGTAGGCTGAAAAGAACCGAAGAATCAAGGTTTGTGGCCAGCGGTGAAAATATATGACGTGCTCCATATCCGACACCGCTCAGGGGGGCAAACGTCTGGGGTAGCATTCGACGGTGTTCCTGGATTATTCTCGGGTGCCTGTGGGTGCCTCGTGGAAAACGAGCGTAACCGACAGGTTTCCCAAGGACAGAAAACCTTGGAATAAAGCCAAAAACAGCTGACCACGATTATCATCGGAGGTGCGCATGATGATGGTAGTCATGGCTCCAAGTGTCTCATGGGCTTGAGACCGGGCGGCAGCCCATCGACGTGTTCGTGACTAAGCTCGACGGTTACATGAAGTACTACTGTGAAGGCGGATTCGGGAATCCCCAGGGGTTGGATGGACTTGAATGGGTATCGCAAGGAGCTTGGACTATGCTTCATGAGCGGTTCGGAAATTATCCGCCCCTCTACCTTTATGCGGACAATCAGCGAAAACCTTCAACGACATTCTCAATAGCGCAAAACAGGCATAGTCAAAATCTGAGCAATCAACGGCGATGGTGAAACACGTGACCTTACACTGCACATACAGTTCCCAACACGCCAGACGCTTACGATTATGACCACATCAACTTCGCAGAATACTCACGAAACAGATACCGCAAACAACGCATCATACACCACCATCAGCACCATTCTCACACTGGCCATACCAACGTTCGGACAACTTATCGCCGAACCAGCATTCGTGCTCATCGACACCGCCATCGTCGGACATATTGGCGGGCAGGCGCTCGCCGGTCTGTCGGTCGGGTCAACCATTGTGCTCACTGTTGTGGGACTATGTGTGTTCCTTGCGTATAGCACCACAACGCAGGTGGGACGTCTTTTGGGTGCCGGCAAACGGGGTGAAGGTTTGGAAGCAGGCATTGATGGCCTGTGGTTGGCTGGAATCATTGGCGTGGTGGTATCTGTGGCGCTGTTCGTTATTGCACGCCCGTTGTGCACGGCCATGGGAGCCCAGGGGAGTGTACTGCATAACGCGGTTGACTATGTTCGCGCAGTGGTGTTCGGCATTCCCGGCATGTTGCTGGTGTATGCGGCCAACGGTATTTTCCGCGGACTGCAGAAGGTTCGCATCACGTTGATAGCTGCTATGGTGGGTGCGATACTCAATACGTTGCTGGACCTGCTGTTTATTCTCGGATTCGGTTGGGGTGTGTTTGGTTCTGGAGTGGCCACGCTGATTTCGCAATGGTTCATGGCAGTGGCGCTTATTGTTCCTTCGGTGTTGTGGACTCGTGCGGAAGGTGCCCGTTTGCAGCCGCGTTTGTCAGGAGTGTTGAACAGTGCTGGCGATGGTGCGGTGTTGTTTTTGTGTACGCTTGCGTTGCGTGCATGCCTGGTGGCGAATGTGGTGCTGGCCACGCATATGGGTGTGGAAGTGTTGGCTGCATATCAGGTGGTGAATTCCAGTTGGAATTTTGTGCTGAACATGCTTGATGCCATTGGTATTGCCGGTCAGACGTTGGTTGCCGCACAGATTGGTGCCCGCAAAGAGGACGAGGCCATGCGTTTGACGAGAATCGCTGGCAAGGCAGGATTATGCGGAGGAACGGTAATCGGTATTGGTTTGATGATTGCCGGATGGTGTGCGTCCCCGCTGTTTTCGCAGTCTACTGAGATTCAGCATTTGCTCACCGTCGGCATGATGGTTGTTGGCGTGACATTGCCGTTGGCTGGTTGGATGTGGGCTGTTGATGGCATTCTGATTGGGGCAGGGGATTACCGGTATCTTGCATTGACGTGTGCGGCGACGGCTGCAATATATGTGCCCTGTCTTGTTACGATTGGTTGGATATGCGATGCGATGCAGGCTTCTTCCGCGCTGCGTATGGCATTGCTGTGGCTTGCCGTGAATCTGTTATTTGTAGGATTGCGTGCCATTTTCAATGGTTTCCGTATCGGAACTTCCACATGGTTGCATATCGTACATTGAAATCAGCTTGTGATAGCAGTTTGGCATGACGTGAGATAGGCGATTCCTGCCAAATAAAAACCCACATGGTTCCGGCGTGCCGGAACCATGTGGGTTTTTTATATGCGGCGAGCTTAGGAATGAATCCTAAGAACATGCTCTGGCAATTCAGGAACGCTTGCGCTTGAACGCGAACAATGCTCCTGCTGCAACAACCAGAACAGCGACCACCACAACAACGCCGATTACGTTGGAACCGGTGTTGGCAGTGTTTGCCTTCTTGTGTGCGGCAGGCCTCGTATTCTGCTTGTCATCATCTTTCTTCGGTGCGTTCGGCGTACCGTCCTTGATAGCTACGGTGAAGCGCACGCGTGCACCTTGGTTGTAGAACACCACCACGGAACCGGTGCTGCCGGTCTCGCGACCATTTAGGAATGCGCTGCTCAATACGATGGAACCGTCATCGGCCACGGTGTAATCCGTGCCGGCGGTCAGTGACTGGTAATCGTACTGCACGTCTTCCACGGTATTGCCATTGGGGTTGATGGCAACGGTCAGACCGTTGGCGTTGGCGCTCTTCTTGTCGCTATCATACTTGTCGTAGTCGAATGCATCGCCATTCGTCAGCTCAGCATTCTTGATTTCACCATCGTTCAGCAGCCATACCTGAGTGCCATGGTACGGGTTTGCGGTGCCAATTGCCAGACCGGAATCGGTAACGGCGAACACGCGTAGACCGTGGTTGTTGTTGTCTCCGAAACCGTTACGGCTGATGGTCTGGAAGTTCGTGCCATCGGAGGAAACGATCAGGTCGAAGCCACGAGTTTCATCGTTGGAGTAATGCAGGTAGCTGAGCACGCCCACGAAGTCGGTGAAGTTCTCCAGATTCTCTTCGGTAAGCCACTTGTCGAACTCATTGGTGATGGAATCCGGCAGATACTGCTTGTTCTTGTTATACAGGTCGAGCAGGTGCTGCAGAGATGCGAGGAACTGGTAACGATCATCGAGTGTGTAGGTTTCGGCAGACTGTGGGGCAATGCCGTCAGGGGAGACCACGTCGGTCTGCTTGGAGCTAAGGTCGGCGCCCATGTCTTCCAGCAGCTGCTGCATGGTGGCCACGTCAGCAGCCACTTCGTCGGTCTTACCGGCTTCTTCAACTGCCTGTGCGGCCTGATCGTTTTCGGACGTTTCGTCACCTTCGCTCAGCAGCATGATGTCGTCATCGTCGCTCGGCTTGGTGGCTTCCTGAGAGTCGGACTCGGAAGGCTTGGTGGCTTCCTGAGAGTCCGTATCGGTGGTGCCGGAAGTGCTGTTCTGGTCATTCTTCTTCAGAGAGTCGAAGAAGATCTTGAGGTATTCGATCTGCTTCTTCCACTCTTCCGGAGTGCGCTTCAGAATGTCGCCGTTGGCGAACTGGGTTGCCGGGTAGGCGAGGTCGCTGATGTCGAAGGTGCCGACGTACAGCTTGCCGCTATAGGACTGCATGCGCCACACGTACTGATTCAGGTGGCGGCTCTGCTCGTCGCTGTCACCCAAGCCCGAAAGCATAGTCTTGCCGTCAATGGTGCCCTTGGGGTTGCCGAAGTACTTGTTGTTGGCGTCACCTGCAAGCATTTCGAAGCTCTCGTTGTTATCTTTGTCAACATCCATGCGCCACAGGTTGACTGGGCTTTCCAGATCCTTATACAGGTCGGAGAAGTTCATCTGCATGGCCTTCTCCAGAGCATTCATCGGATCGTTATAGCCGCCGATGTACAGGTGGTCGTTGTACACCACCATGTTGGCTGCGCCGGAACGGCTCGCTCCGAAGCCCCACTCGTACTTGGCGCCATCTGCCGGATCGCCGACCAGTGGCTTGAAGGTCCACTTGCCGGTGCTCTCATCCCGCGTGCCACGGAGCAGAGCGAAGGACTGCTTGGTGTTCTTGCCCTTGCCGGTCACCACGGTGACATACAGATTGCCCTTGAAGCCGACCATATCCCACACGCAGCCGCCGAACACGTTGTCGGTCACAGCACATGCCGGATAGTTGTACAAGCCCTTATCCTGAGTGGCGATGGTGGCGAAAGAATCCTGACCTGCGGATGGGTTAGAGGAAGCCACGATAGCGGCGCCGTTGTCGGTAATCATGCTGGCGATGAGCTGGTTATTGACAACGGTCAAGCCACGAATACCAGCGGTGTATCCCTTCTGCAGACCAGTGGTCATGGCCGCGGGGCGATACACGATTTCAGTGGTGTCAGTCTTCGGGTCGATTTCCAGCAGGTACGGCTGACCCTTTGCGGCGGCAGCAAAGTACAGCTTGTCATGGAATTCGACGGCGGCACGATAGCCGTTGACCGCATGTTCTCCGCCAATCGCATTGACGATGATCTTTACTTCACCGGTCTTGACATTGATCTTGAGCAGCAAGCTGTGGTTCTCGCCGTTGTCAAGGAACAGTTCGCCGTTGAAAGCAACATCCAGTGCCGCCTTGATGCTGGCATAGGTGGTGCCCATGGTTTTGGCCATGAATTTCAGTGTGGAACCCATTGCGGAATAGCAAGTGCCCACATACATCCAGTCGCCATAACCGACCGAAGACCATGAATAGTTCTGGCCACGCTCGGCCGAACCCTGCGTGAGATCATCAGTGGATTCGCCGTTCAAAACGTTTACGATACCGTCATCTTCGCCCAGCCCTGCATTGGGGTGCGAAATCTTGGTGGCCGTATAGCCGGCACCAAGTACGGCGGTATTTGAAGGTTCATTAGCATTGGCGCCTGCTACCGGCAGCAACATGGCGCAAGTCGCAAGTGTTGCGATTGCAGCATTAATCATTTTATGGTGGTTTACCATATTTTCCCTAATCTCATATACTCTGAAAAGATATTCCCTCGTGTGGCATATCCAATAGAAGAAAATACCAAAAAGGGGGGACATAAGGTACTATACGGAAAACATCGGGAACAAATCCCACCAAGTAGTGTTGCGCTAACTAGTATTTGCGTGACTGCGCATGCGAAATCAGGCTTTAGAAGCGCGTGCGACAAGCCGCTTCTGCACGTAAAGTCCAATGGACATTGTGCAATGGCGGAATCAGATCGTTAACCGTCAACATGCATAACGAAATCAGCGGCGTAGCCAATGAAGCAATGCGAAAATGTTTGACAAGTGCGAAAAAACAGGAATACGAAACCCGCAAATCCCAGAATATCGGACGCAAAAATATCGTATCCAAACGTGTCGAGAGTACTGGGGTGGCCAGTCAATGCAACGACTACATCGGGAATCTCATCGCGCACGATATTCAACAGAAGAAAAGCGATGAGCGTGGTGCAGCCTCGTTTTACAATCTTGCGAGGGTTGGCGTCGGAGAAGACCAAATTCGACCCGAGACTGATCATGAACACGGATGGTCCAAGAATGCACAGATACAGAAACACTTGCCCCCACTGGCTGATTTCACCTTGGAAGAAATTACCGTCAAGCACTTCGTAGAGATGCGCCGAGGGAAGACCGAGAGGGACGGAACGCGCAAGATCGAAGCTGCCGTAGTTATTTTGTCTGCTCTCTCATGATTACGTTATGCTCACTCCAGTGCCCGAACATTCCCTCCATACCCGAAAGGGAGGAACATGCAATCTGCCAAGTGGGCTTCCGTCGACAACGAATGCCAGAGAAAGCCCGTATCGCCTACCTTAATCAGCAAGCAGAATCGGCGTGGTTCCACCTTAAAACCACTGGCGTCATGTTCCGAGTGTGGCGTTTGCGGGCTGTGTTTTCTCTGTGCATATGAAACGTGCCACCAGGCGGTCGGATGACGCTTGCGGAGGGATGTCTTGTGCACAAAAATGTGTCGTACGAGCGCTTAAGCTTGGTTATCCCGCTTACGTATGGCAGATTCCGTGCTTTATCCTGAGACATCTCGCTTATATATGGCAGGTTAGGTTGTCATGACAGCTGTTCGCATACCCCCTAAGTACGCTTTTCCGAGGTGTATCTGCCATACATAAGCGAGATAGGGATAAAAGGGGGTATCGATGTCCGAGAGAACGCGTCTTCATTATCCAACGGTGTATGTGGTTCATACGGAAGATAAGAACAGGTATAAAAGCGTTCCTGACTATACGGTATACGTGGGGGAGACGAAGGTCGCCGCGTCGCGCGACCACGTCGAGAACGGTCTGACCAAGGCGGAGGTGATGGCCAGGCACGGGATCGCGAGCGTCGCACCCCTGGAGCGCTGGCGCCGCGACTACCGGTCCGGAGGTCCGGAGGCGCTCGGGCCGAAGCCCAAGGGCAGGCCGAAAGGCGCGAGATCCAGACCGAAGCCCGAACCGACGCGCGAGCAGGAGCTCGCCGAACAGGTCGCGTACCTGAAGGCGAAGGTCGCGTACCTGGAAAAACTCCGGGCCCTGCGGGCGTCCAAGTCACGCGGCGCGAGCGAAGCGCCGTCGTCCGACTGCTCGCAGGGCGGGGACACCGGCTCGGCCACCTCCTGAGGATAGCCGGGCTGCCGAAATCCACGTACTACCACCACCTGTCGCGCACGGCGCACGTGTCCAGGCCGGACGTGGAGCCGATGGTACGGGAGATATGGGAGCGCACCCCGAACGGGTGCGGCCACCGGCAGGTGCGCATGTGCCTGGTCCACGAGTTCGGCACGCGCATATCCGCCAAGACCGTGCTCAGGGTCATGCGCCGTATGGGCTGAGATGCGCCATCCGCTCCAGGAACCCGTGGAGACGCTACAGCTCGTACAGGGGCGAGACGGGCGACCGCGTGCATAACCTGCCCGAACGCGACTTCGACGCGGCCCGTCCGTTCTCCAGGCTCGGCACCGACGTCACCGAGTTCAAGGTCGCCGGATCCAAGGCGTACCTCGCTCCCGTGTACGACATGGCCAGCAAGGAGATCGTGGCCTGGGACGTGAGCCGCAGTCCGGACCTCGGGCAGCAGAAGCGCCTGCCCGCCATGCTCGCGGAGCGCCTGCCCGCCGGCGCGGAGCCGATCCTGCACTCGGACATGGGATGGCAGTACCAGCACCAATGGTGGAGGAAGGAGCTCGAACGCCCCGGCATCCGCCGGTCCATGAGCCGCAAGGGCAACTGCCTGGACAACGCGGCGGCCGAGCAGGTCTTCGGCCACTTGAAGGACGAGTTCTACCGCGGCCGTGTGTTCGACTCGTACGAACAGTTCAAACGCGAGCTGGACGCCTACATCATCCATTGGAACACCAGACGACGCCAGATACGACTCGAGGGACGCACCCCGGAGGAGTTCCGGAGCATGTCCCTCGCGGTCTGACCCTGTATCCCAATTAACAACGTCCAACAAACGGGGCGCAGTTCAGTCTCGTGGAGGCGTGCGTCGTCTCTTTTTGGAGGCGTTTGGGTTTTTCTGGTGGTGGCCTTGATAGATCGGCGTGTGCCTTTGGAATAATGATATGGAGGTTTCATCTCATTCGACGTCCGGCTGGGTTGCATTCGCGGGGAATCGGCGCTATTCTGTAACAGCGAAATAAGCTGGACTTCGTTCGGTTCGCTGAGGCCATCCCGTGGATGCGGGGTGGCCTCAGTGCTTTCAGCGCCGGTCGAATCCATGTCGTTGCACAAGCCCTACAGGAGTGTGGACGAACAGCTGCGCATTTTGCGCTCCCGTGGCATGGCTGTCGATGCCGGTGCGGGTCATGTGCTCAGGCGCGAGGGCTATTATCCGATCGTCAATGGCTACAAGGATTTGTTCCTCGACCGAAAGGCATGCCTGACCGCTGGTGATGACCGGTACGGGACGGGCGCGCGTTTCGATGATCTGTACGCCCTGTTCCTGTTCGACCGTGAGTTGCGTGAACTGTTGTTTTCCGCCATTACACGGGCGGAGGCCGCGCTCAAGGCAGTATGCGCGCATGAGTTCACCAGGCTGCACCCCGACGAGGTCAACCCGTATCTCAATCCCGACTATTATGATTCCAGGCGCCGTCCGAGCGCCGTGGCGTTGATCGACAAGGTCTTCAAGCGGATACTTGAGTTGGACGGCAACCCGCGCAACAGGGGCGACTATGGCGGCAAGGCGTATATCCGCCATTGCATGGAAGACCACAACGGCCAGGTCCCGTTGTGGGTGCTGGCCAACGATCTTTCTTTCGGCCAGACGGTATGGTTCTTCCAAGTCCAGTCCCCGGCCGTCCGATTGGCGGTCGCCGAAAGTTTCACCGGTTTGTATGCGGACACGCACGACGGGCCGCGGCGCATCACCATCAAGCGGTTGGACAGCATCTTCAACAGACTGGTGTTCTACCGCAACCTGTGCGCGCATGACGAGCGCTGCTATTGTGCCTGGTACGATGGGCGCGCTAACGAGAACGTGTACCAGGCCATCGGTGATCTTGGCTATTTGCTTGACAAGGACGATTACTTGGAATTGTTCGTCGCTTCTCCGCATTGGTCGCACGGGCGACCTCCGCCATGCCATCGCGGAGACAAGCGATCCTGTCTGCTATGGGCGTGCGCGAACGGGAACTGGCCGACAGGGCGGAAATCATACTGCGCAGCTGACCGTTCCTGCCATTGGGACGGTGGCGTCGCAGGCGGCTTTGGACTATGAGCCAGCTGATCTGGGCTGTCTGCAATAGGCCTGTGGGATTCGGGATGGATTTGGGATGCCATTGGCGGCTGGGACGGTTGTATGGGCCGCGTATCGTTCCGTCTATTGTCCGCCATGGAGACGTGCTGCCGGGCGAATGCTTCTGGGCACCACCCATGCGGAACATCATGAAACCACAGGGGGTATTGCACTTTTCCGTGCCGGTCGGCGAAGACGCTGAGCGCCGGCAGGGTGGTGGAACGTTCCCGGATTATTTTTGGGTGCCTGTAGGTACCTCGTGGAAGACGAGACTGATCGGTAGGTTTCCCAAAAATTGAAAGCCTTGGAATAAGGCCAAAAACGACCAAACGTGATTATCATCGGAGGTGCGCATGATAACTGTAGTCATGGCTCCAAGTGTCTCATGGGCTTGAGACCGGCGTGGATGCTGACGGCACGGATACAGGACGGCGGATTGGCAGACGCGTAGTATTAAGACGGTGTTCGAACGGTCAAGAAAAGAGGAACGAACATGTCGATGAAGGACACGCTGAAGAAAGCCAAGATCGCGGCGATGAAAGCCAAGGACAAGGCCAAGCTCAACCCGATCAACCTGACGTTGGCGGACATCCAGAACCTGGAGATCGCCAACGGTCACGAAGCGACCGACGAGGAAGTGCTCAAGGTCATCCAGAAGGGCGTCAAGACCCGTCGTGAGACCGCCAAACTGTACGAAGACAAGGGACTGGCGGACAAGGCCGCTCCCGAAACCGCCGAGGCCGATTTCCTGGAAACCTTCCTGCCGGCGGCCGCCAGCGACGAGGACTACGCCAAAGCCGTCGCCGACGCCGTGGCAGAAGTGAACCCGGCCGGCCCCAAGGACATGGGTCGCGTCGTCAAAGCCGCTCGTGCCGTGCTTGCCGGCAAAACCATCGATGGCGGCAAGCTGGCCGGTCTGGTCAAGGCCGAGCTCAACAAGTAATCGTCTACGAGCAGCGTCTCTTTCCGCGTACGAAAAGCGGGTCCAAACAACAAACGTTTGGACCCGCTTTTCATAAGGAACGCGAATGTGCTGGCTCAACGCTCGTGATGGTCGATATGGTCGGACACCACGTCGCCGATGGTCTGCACGATCTGCACGAGAATGACGCACAGGATCACGGCAACGGTCATCACGTCGTACTGGTAACGCTGGTAGCCGTAACGGATGGCGATATCGCCCAGGCCGCCCGCGCCGACGGTACCGGCCATGGCGGAGAAGCCGAACAGAGTGATGAACGTCAGTGCCGCACCGCGCACCAGCGATGGCAGGCTTTCGAACAGCAGCACCTTGAATACGATCTGCAGGTTGCTGGCACCGAAGCTTTGCGCGGCCTCCACCAGACTGCCGTCCACTTCGGCGAGCGACTGTTCCACCACGCGCGCCACGAACGGAGCCGCGGTGATGACCAGCGGCACGATGGCGCCCGGCACGCCGAGCGAGGTGCCGACAATCAGTCGGGTCAGCGGGATGATGGCCACCAGCAGAATGATGAACGGCACGGAACGCACGATGTTCACGATCCAGCCGAGCACGGTGTTGAGCGGTGCGTTCGGACGGATGCCCTTTTTCGCGGACGTGATGAGCAGCACGCCGACCGGCAGGCCGATCACATATGCCAGCAGCGTCGCCACAGCAGTCATGATGATCGTGTCACGCACGCCTTCGACCAGCAGTTCGCCATAATCGGCGATGAATTGCGAAACCACCTGTCCCATCTCACTTCACCTCTTTCTGGGCGGAATCATCGGCCGCCCCATTCTTCGCGCCATCTGCCGTTTCGTGCGTATGCCGATGGTTCGTCACCTTCGCGTCGGCGATCAAAGTCTTCAGAATGTCACTGTGCGGATCGGCGAACAGCGCTTCCGTATCGCCCATTTCCACAATGCGGCCTCCGTCTATCATGGCCACACGGTCGCAGATGTTGCGTGCCACGGACAGCGAATGCGTGATGACGACCAGCGTCACATTAAGTTCACGGTTGATGCGACGCAGCAGGTCGAGGATCTGCGCCGTCGTGGTGGAGTCGAGCGCGCTGGTGGCCTCATCGCACAGCATGATGGACGGATTGTTGGCCAACGCCCTTGCGATGGCCACGCGCTGCTGCTGGCCGCCGGACAGCTGGCTGGGGTAGCGGTCGGCCAGATCAGCCAGACCGACCAGATCGAGCAGATACCGCGCACGTTCCTCACGCTTGGCTTTCGGCGTGTGGTTGAGTTCCAGCGGGAAGGTCACGTTGCGTAGCACGGTGCGCTGTTGAAACAGGCTGAAGTTCTGGAAGATCATGCCGATTCCGGCGCGCACGTCCGCCAGCTCCTTGCCTTTCACGCCGGTGATGTCTCGTCCGTCGATGAGCACCTTGCCGGAAGTGGGGCGTTCCAGCAGGTTGATGCAACGCACCAATGTCGATTTGCCCGCGCCGGACGAGCCGAGAATGCCGAAGACCTCACCCGAATCGATGGTCAGGTTAATGTCGTGCAGCACCTCATGCGCTTCGGCGCCACTGCCGTAGCTTTTGTGCAGATGGTCGATCTGAATCGTCATAATGTCCTGTTCCTAATCGTGTTCCATAACAAGAATGCCGCAGGGTAGTATACCTGCGGCATTGAACTCCTACTGCCGAAACGGGTCTTAGAAGACCGGAACGACAGCGCCCTTATAGTTCTTGTTGATGTAGTCACGCACCTCGTCGGACTTCAAAGCCTTCTTGAGCTCCTTGGTCTTGGCGGTGTTCTCATTGCCTTCCTTCACCACGAGGATGTTCTGGTAGGTCTTCGCGGCCAGACCGCCGGCCTTCTCGGTGGCTAGCGTGTCCTTGGTCGGGTCGAAGCCGGCCTGGATGGCGTAGTTGCCGTTCAGGGCCGCGATGTCGACATCCTTGATGACGGTCGGCACGACGGCGGCCTCAAGCTCCTTGAACTTCAGGTTCTTCGGATTGGAGGTGATGTCCTTCGGCGTGGCGTTGATGTCCTTCGGATCCTTCAGCTTGATCAGGCCGGCATCCTGCAGCAGCAGAAGCGCGCGGGCCTCGTTGGTGGCATCATTCGGTACGGCCACGGTGGCGCCGTCCTGAAGATCCTTCAGCTCCTTGGTCTTGCCCGGGTACAGGCCGAACGGCTCGAAATGGATGCCCTCCACGGACACCAGATGCGTGCCCTTCTCCTTGTTGAAGTTGTCGAGGTACGGCTTGTGCTGGAAGTAGTTGGCGTCAACCTCGCCATCCTCGGTGGCGGTGTTCGGCTGCACGTAGTCGGTGAACTCCTTGACGACCAGCTTGTAGCCGTCCTTCTCGACGAGCGGTTTGACCGCCTTGTTCAGAATCTCCGCGTGCGGGGTCGGGGAGGCGGCCACGGTGATGGTCTTGTCGTCCTCCTTGGAGGCGGCACCGTTGGAACCGGAATTGCCGCAGCCTGCCAGGCCGAAGGTCGCGAGCGTGGTGACGGCGAGCAGTGCGCCGAGAATCTTCTTGTTACGCATGGTTGAGTTCCTCTCTCTCAATTTCGCTACACGGCCCGGACGCTTACTGCGGTTGCGGGCCAACGATTGACCAATATAGAGGAACCTGTGACGGCAACACGTCGCGCGCTTATCGGAATTATTTATAAAGGGCGCAAAAACCGCAGGAATATGCGAAAAACAGACTTGTGAATCGTAAATAATCTTGCGGAAACACCGTCATATAACGCCGAAATGCTTAAGCGCGTTGGCTATGCCGGCGTCGTCGACGCTGTCGGTGACGTAATCGGCCGCCGCTTTCGGCTCGTCGGTGGCGTTGCCCATTGCCACGCCGATTCCCGCGAATCGTAGCATGTCCACATCGTTGCCGCCGTCGCCGAATGCGATCGCATTGTCTTTCGTCCAACCGAAATGCTCCAGCATCACCTGCATACCAACCGCCTTGCCTCCATCGGCGGGAATCAGATCGGTGAAAGCGGGATGCCATCTGACGCCGCGCACGTTGCCGCACATGCTGGCGATTTCGGCTTCCATCGTCTCGTCCACATACGGGCTGATTTGGAACGTGGAATGGTTTGCGATGCGTTCGCGCGGATCATGCACGTCGATTTTCGGCGCGGTCTTGCCGAGACTGTTCCACGTGCGTTCCAATGCGGCGTTCGTGCGATTGAAATACCCGTAGTCGCTTTCCGCATAGTTGGCGACCACGTCGGCATGCGTTTCAAGCCAGTCGGTGATCAGCTTCACGTCGGCCTGGTCGATCGGATGCCGGTAGTCGAGACCGTCGCGCGTGGTGCAATACTGGCCGTTAAGTCCCACGATGCCGTCGAACGTGACGGGAATGGTATCAAGCACCACGCCCATGTAGGAGGGTGCGCGGCCCGAACAGATGAACACCTTCACGCCATTGCGCTGCAATGCATGCAACGCGTCGACGGTGGACTGCGGCACCACATGCGTGACGAAACTCGTCAACGTGCCGTCGATGTCGAAAAACGCCGTCTTGATGTCCTGAGCCATGCTGCCTCCATGAAAAACCATGTCAAACCCGGTATCCAGCTTACGAGGATATGTGCGAAAACGTCGTGCACGGCACGGAACACGACCACGAAAATAGGAAAAACGGCCGGATGTGCCTACAATCGTCAACCATGAGCGAACATATCGAAATCACGCCGGAGATCATCGAAATCAGGCACTATCTGCATGCGCACCCCGAACGCAGCTTCAAGGAATACGAGACCAGCGCCTACATTGAGAAGCTGCTGCGCGCACACGACATCGAAGTGCTCAACAATCCGCTCGAAACCGGCGTGGTCGGACTGATCCGCGGCGACCAGCCGGGACCACGCATCGCATTGCGCGCCGACATCGATGGTCTGCCCATCCAGGAAGACACCGGTCTGCCGTTCTCATCCGTCAACGACGGCGTGATGCACGGCTGCGGCCACGACCTGCACATGTCGTACATGCTCGGTGCCGCGTTCTGGCTCGCCAAGCGCCGCAAACACATCAAGGGCTCCATCAAACTGCTGTTCCAGCCCGCCGAGGAACTTGGCCTCGGCGCGAAGGCCATGGTCGACGCGGGACTGCTCGCCGACGTATCAGCCGCCATCGGCGCGCACAACAACCCGAACTACGCGCCCGGACAGATCGCCGTCGGCCCCGAACCGATGATGGCCGGCTGCGTGAAATTCCATGTAACCCTGCACGCCACCGGCACACACGCCGGCTATCCGCACAAGGGCACCGGCCCGATCGAGGCACTCGCCACGATGGTCCTCGCATTGCAGACCATCGTGAGCCGTAACGTATCGCCGTTCCATCCGCTCGTGCTGTCCATCACCGAAATGCACGGCGGCCACGTGTGGAACGTCGTACCCGACAAGGCGAGCTTCCAAGGCACCGTACGATACTTCCACAAGTCCGACGGTGAACTGGTGGGGAAACGCTTCAAGCAACAGGTCCAGTCCATTGCGGCCGGTTACGGCATCACCGCCGACATCGATTGGGACGACTTCCAGAATCCGCTCGTCTCCGATACGGAACTTTCCAAGATAGTCGCCGACAACGTGCGCGATTACGCCCAGCTCGAACCCATCCACCCGTCGATGGCGGGGGAGGACTTCTGCGATTTCATGCCCGTCACCATGCCTGTGTTCGCCTTCATCGGATCCAACGGCGAGGAAGGCTGCCCGGATTGGCACAGCCCGCACTTCGTCGGTCTTGACGAATCGCTGCAAGCCGGCGTGGAATTCTACGCCAACGCGGCGCTGACGGTGCTCAACGAACTGTCGTGACGCCACGTGCGGAACGCCGTAATCGCAATTTTCATAATCGTAAAAACACAACATATCCAACAAATCAACGGTAGGTTAGGCAGCTATGACAGACATTCGCTTCGCACTCGCCCAAATCGACACCTGCGTCGGAGACCTTGATTCCAACGCCGACAAGGTCATGCGATACGCGCATCTCGCCGCTCAACAGGGCGCGCAAGTCGTCGTGTTCCCGGAAATGACATTGACCGGATACCCCATCGAAGACCTCGCACTGCGTGCCACCTTCCGCAAAGCCGCATGGGACAAAGCCAACTGGCTCGCCACCGAACTGGCATCCGACAGTCTCGGCGAACTATATGTGGTGGTCGGCACTGTAGGCACCGACCGTGAAACCTCCAAACCGCGCAACCGACTCGTCGTCCTGCACGACGGCGTGGTCTGGGCCGGCTACGACAAGCATTTCCTGCCCAATTACGGCGTGTTCGACGAATTCCGCATCTTCAGCCCCGGCAACAAATCCATGGTGCTCGACGTGAACGGCGCGCGCATCGGCGTGGCCATCTGCGAGGACATCTGGCAGGACGGCGGCCCTGTGGCCGAACTCGCCAAGGAGAACATCGACCTGCTGCTGACCATGAACGGTTCGCCATACGAGGAAGGCAAAACCGACACCCGTCTCGACCTCGCGGTGCGCCGCGCGGCCGAAGTGAACGCCCCGATGATCTACCTGAACCAAGTGGGCGGCCAGGACGACCTCGTCTTCGACGGCGGCAGCTTCGTTGTGGACACCGACGGCACCCTGCTTGAGTGCTCGCCGATGTTCATGGAGGATCTGAGCTTCTTCGACTTGGACACGTCCGCGGAGCATCAGAAGGTCGGTACGATCGCAGCCAAGCCCGATCCGGACGAGGAAGTGTACACCGCCTGCGTGCTGGGTCTGAAGGATTACATGGCCAAGAACCATTTCAAGGGCGTGTGCCTGGGCCTGTCCGGCGGCATCGATTCCGCGCTCGTGGCTGCCATGGCGGCCGACGCGGTGGGCGGCGAGAACGTGTACGGCATCTCCATGCCGAGCATGTATTCGTCCGACGGATCCAAGGACGATGCAGCTGATCTGGCGCGCAATATCGGCGCGCATTATGACATTCAGCCCATCGAGCCGCTGTTCGTCTCCTTCCAAAACCAGCTGGAACTGGAAGGCGTCGCCGCCGAGAACCTGCAGGCGCGCATCCGCGGCGTCATCGTCATGGCCTACTCGAACTCCAAAGGACTGCTGGCCGTGGCCACCGGCAACAAGTCCGAACTGGCATGCGGCTATTCCACAATCTACGGCGATGCGGTCGGCGGCTATGCGCCGATCAAGGACCTGCTCAAGACCCGCGTGTGGGAGATCTCCCGCTGGCGCAACAAGGCTGCCGCCGCCGGCATGGGCATCGGCGGTCTGCATGTCGTCGGCAACGAGCAGGGGAGCGCGGGCACTCCGCTGCCGGATGGTGTGATGATCCCCGTCAACTCGATCGAGAAGGCGCCGTCCGCCGAATTACGCCCAGGGCAGAAGGATTCCGATTCGCTGCCGGAATACGCGCTGCTCGATCAAGTATTGGCGATGTACATCGAGCATGCTCATGGCCGCGCCGACCTGCTGGCCGACGGCTTCGACGAGGCGACCGTCGACACGGTCATGCGATTGGTCGACCGCGCCGAATGGAAGCGTCGCCAGTATCCGCTGGGACCGAAGGTGACGGCGCTGGCGTTTGGACGTGATCGCCGTCTGCCGGTCACCAACGCATTCCGCGAATAATCGGCGATCGCAAGCAGAACATCGAGAGCCGAAGGAAGCCGATATGGAAAAGCAGTGGTATTTCAACACCGTCACCGAGCAGCCGGAATTGGGCATGATCTCCCCGGCAAGCCACCGCATGGGACCGTACAGAACCCGTGAGGACGCGCTCGACGCGTGGAAGATCGTGCAGGAACGCAATCTCAAATGGGAGGAACAGGACCGCGAATGGAAACGCTGGTCAGCGGATGGCTCGGCATCTTCCGAAAAGTGAATTCCATATGAAAACCACGCCCGATTGTGATTTATGTCACTAATTTCGGGCGTGGTTTTCAGGCTTTTCGCAGATGATTGCCGTTACAATCGTGAAGTAGCGACGGCGTAACGATGCGTCGCCAACCGACACCCAGTAAGGAGTGGAAATGGCAGCAGTTGATGCAACGGCGGTCTCCCAGGAGGAACTTGAGGCTAAGGCTTGGGAAGGCTTCACCGAGGGCAACTGGCAGAAGGACATTGATGTCCGCGACTTCATCCAGAAGAACTACACGCCATATGAGGGCGACGAGTCCTTCCTGGCTGACGCCACCGACAAGACCAAGCACCTGTGGAAGTATCTGGACGACAACTATCTGTCCGTGGAGCGCAAGCAGCGCGTCTACGACGTGGACACCCACACCCCGGCGGGCATCGACGCCTTCCCGGCCGGCTACATCGATTCCCCGGAAGTCGACAATGTGATTGTCGGTCTGCAGACCGATGTGCCGTGCAAGCGCGCCATGATGCCGAACGGCGGCTGGCGTATGGTCGAGCAGGCCATCAAGGAAGCCGGCAAGGAGCCCGATCCGGAGATCAAGAAGATCTTCACCAAGTACCGCAAGACCCACAACGACGGCGTCTTCGGCGTCTACACCAAGCAGATCAAGGTAGCTCGCCACAACAAGATCCTCACCGGCCTGCCGGATGCCTACGGCCGCGGCCGCATCATCGGCGATTACCGTCGTGTGGCCCTGTACGGCGTGAACACGCTGATCAAGTTCAAGCAGCGCGACAAGGACTCCATCCCGTACCGCAACGACTTCACCGAGCCGGAGATCGAGCACTGGATCCGCTTCCGTGAGGAGCATGACGAGCAGATCAAGGCCCTGAAGCAGCTGATCAACCTCGGCAACGAGTACGGCCTCGACCTGTCCCGCCCGGCACAGACCGCACAGGAAGCCGTGCAGTGGACCTACATGGGCTACCTCGCCTCCGTCAAGAGCCAGGACGGCGCCGCCATGTCCTTCGGCCGTGTCTCCACCTTCTTCGACGTCTACTTCGAGCGCGACCTGAAGGCCGGCAAGATTACCGAGACCGACGCACAGGAGATCATCGATAACCTGGTCATGAAGCTGCGCATCGTGCGCTTCCTGCGTACCAAGGATTACGACGCGATCTTCTCCGGCGATCCGTACTGGGCGACTTGGTCCGACGCCGGCTTCGGCGACGACGGCCGTACCATGGTCACCAAGACTTCGTTCCGTCTGCTCAACACCCTGACCCTCGAGCACCTCGGACCTGGCCCGGAGCCGAACATCACCATCTTCTGGGATCCGAAGTTGCCGGAAGCCTACAAGCGCTTCTGCGCCCGAATCTCCATCGACACCTCGGCCATCCAGTACGAGTCCGATAAGGAAATCCGCTCCCACTGGGGCGACGACGCCGCCATCGCATGCTGCGTCTCCCCGATGCGCGTGGGCAAGCAGATGCAGTTCTTCGCCGCTCGTGTGAACTCCGCCAAGGCCCTGCTGTACGCCATCAACGGCGGACGTGACGAGATGACCGGCATGCAGGTCATCGACAAGGGCGTCATCGACCCGATCAAGCCGGAAGCCGATGGCACGCTGGATTACGAGAAGGTCAAGGCCAACTACGAGAAGGCCCTCGAATGGCTGTCCGAGACCTATGTGATGGCTCTGAACATCATCCATTACATGCATGATAAGTACGCTTACGAGTCCATCGAGATGGCTCTGCACGACAAGGAAGTGTACCGCACCCTCGGCTGCGGCATGTCCGGCCTGTCGATTGCGGCCGACTCCCTGTCCGCCTGCAAGTACGCCAAGGTCTACCCGATCTACAACAAGGACGCCAAGACCACGCCGGGCCACGAGAACGAGTACGTCGAAGGTGCCGATGACGATCTGATCGTCGGCTACCGCACCGAAGGCGACTTCCCGCTGTACGGCAACGATGATGACCGTGCCGACGACATCGCCAAGTGGGTCGTCTCCACCGTCATGGGCCAGGTCAAGCGTCTGCCGGTGTACCGCGACGCCGTCCCGACCCAGTCCATCCTGACCATCACCTCCAATGTGGAATACGGCAAGGCCACCGGCGCCTTCCCGTCCGGCCACAAGAAGGGCACCCCGTACGCTCCGGGCGCCAACCCGGAGAACGGCATGGACTCCCACGGCATGCTGCCGTCCATGTTCTCCGTCGGCAAGATCGACTACAACGACGCTCTTGACGGCATCTCGCTGACCAACACCATCACCCCTGATGGTCTGGGCCGCGACGAGGAAGAGCGTATCGGCAACCTCGTTGGCATCCTGGACGCCGGCAACGGCCACGGCCTGTACCACGCCAACATCAACGTGCTGCGCAAGGAGCAGCTCGAGGATGCCGTCGAGCATCCGGAGAAGTACCCGCACCTGACCGTGCGCGTCTCCGGCTACGCGGTGAACTTCGTCAAGCTCACCAAGGAACAGCAGCTCGACGTGATTTCCCGTACGTTCCACCAGGGCGCTGTCGTCGACTGAACGGCACAATCAGCCAAATGAAAGCCGCCGCATGAAACGACGGTAATGCGAAGGGACGGAGCTCGTGGCTTCGTCCCTTTCGCTTTTCCCATATCGTTTTCCCATATGATTGGGATGGCAGATGAAAGGGGACATTGATGTCTGAACATATTTTCCGTTCCACGACCAGACACATGCTGAGGGATTCCAAGGACTACGTCAACCAGACGCTGATGGGAGGCCTGTCCGGATTCGAATCGCCAATCGGCTTGGACCGTCTCGACCGCATCAAGGCGTTGAAAAGCGGCGATATCGGTTTCGTGCACTCGTGGGACATCAACACTTCCGTGGATGGTCCTGGCACCAGAATGACCGTGTTCATGAGCGGATGCCCTCTGCGCTGCCAGTACTGCCAGAATCCGGATACTTGGAAGATGCGTGACGGCAAGCCCGTCTACTACGAAGCCATGGTCAAGAAAATCGAGCGGTATGCCGATTTATTCAAGGCCACCGGCGGCGGCATCACTTTCTCCGGCGGCGAATCCATGATGCAGCCGGCTTTCGTGTCCCGCGTGTTCCATGCCGCCAAGCAGATGGGAGTGCATACCTGCCTCGACACGTCCGGATTCCTCGGGGCGAGCTACACCGATGACATGGTGGATGACATCGACCTGTGCCTGCTTGACGTCAAATCCGGCGATGAGGAGACCTACCATAAGGTGACCGGCGGCATCCTGCAGCCGACCATCGACTTCGGACAGCGTCTGGCCAAGGCAGGCAAGAAGATCTGGGTGCGTTTCGTGCTCGTGCCGGGCCTCACATCCTCCGAAGAAAACGTCGAGAACGTGGCGAAGATCTGCGAGACCTTCGGCGACGCGTTGGAACATATCGACGTATTGCCCTTCCACCAGCTTGGCCGTCCGAAGTGGCACATGCTGAACATCCCATACCCGTTGGAGGACCAGAAAGGTCCGTCCGCGGCAATGAAACAACGTGTGGTCGAGCAGTTCCAGTCGCACGGCTTCACCGTGTACTAAACCGTCCTCTCAATGGCTTCCCCATATTCGCTGGATATGCGGAACGTCTCATATTGGTCCATGCCACCGACTGAATCGATGGCATGGACCAATTTATTCATACGCTGAAAAATCTTCACATTCGACGCGTGGCAAAGTGGTTCGAAATACTACGAAATGACCTTCTCTGTCGTAGCCTTGAACTATGGCAGACATCTTTGATTTTCCACGAGATGCGCGCAACGTGGCGCGCGCCGATGGCAAGGGAGCGGATATGGGCGGCGAAGCCCCACAGACCATGCTTATGCGACCGCAGGGCGTTCCCGACCAAGTCTGGAACGCGGTGCTTTCCGTGGACCGTATGCGGCGTTTGAAAGGCATGACATACCGTGAGATTCCGGTGCCCAATTCCATGGCGAACTTCGGCATCGGCGTCGCGTTGGAATGCGATGAAACATACGCATCCGGCTGGATCATGATCCTGTATTCGCTCAAATTCCGAGAGGACTGGCATTCCCACTGGCGTTGCGTGGCTTTCGCATCCCTGCCACTGCCCGACAAGGAGGATGACTGCCTGACTCCGGGCATGTACTGGGACATGATGATGGAACGTCTCAATCCAAACGATTCCGAACATGTATCCGGCACCGTCACAGTCACCCAAAACACAGCATTCGGCCATGACCCCGATGTGCCCAGGGTGGGCTGCGAGATCCGGGTGTCTTGGACTCCACTAGACTATGCCGATGGAGGCCTTGACGCCGGCTCCCAAGTCGGACAGTGGGCGTCGTTCCTCCGGTCCATGACGCAATCCGAGGAGGAAAACCCCGTTGACTGACGATCCGAAGCTGCTGGCGGAACCGCGCGAAGGCGTGCCCAACGTGATCGACACGTTGCCGGCATTCCGTGACTATTGCAGTGAGCTGGCTTCCTCACATGGCTCCCTTGCCGCGGACGCGGAACGCGCATCCGGCTTCCGGTATGGGCATGAGGACTGGTTGGTGCAGTTCAAACGCGACGGAGCCGGCATCGGCCTGCTCGATCCGCAGGCGCTCGCCGCGGCCGGGGCGGATTGGAACGATTTCAACCGTGCCGTCGGAGATGCGGTATGGATTCTGCATGATTCCCTGCAGGATCTTCCGGGATTCGACGAACTCGGCATGGAACCGCAACGGCTGTTCGACACGGAAATCGCCGCGCGTCTGCTGGGATTGAAACGATTCGGACTCGCCGCTGTCACCGAGCATTTTCTTGGACTGACCCTTGCCAAAGAACATTCTGCGGCTGACTGGTCGTATCGTCCGTTGCCCCGCGACTGGCGAAATTACGCGGCGTTGGACGTCGAACTGCTCATCGAGCTTGAAACGAAGATGCGCGCCGAACTCAAACGCCAAGGCAAGATGGAATGGGCTCAGGAAGAGTTCGATTACGCGCTCAAAGAAGGTCTGGGACCACGCAAGGAGCATCTGATTCCCTGGATGCATGTCTCGCACATCACTGAAGTCATGCGTGACCGGCAGGCGCTGGCCATCGTCCGCGCGCTATGGACCCGACGCGACGAACTCGCGCGCGAATACGACATCGCGCCGACCCTGCTATTGTCCGACAGCTCCATCATCGAAGTGGCGAAACGCAAACCACACAACGCTGCGCAATTCCGTTCGATTCGCTCCATCAACGAACGTGTGCGCATCCATACCGATTCCGAACAGGACAAGATGTTCGAACGGTACGCGCCGATTCAACGCAAAATCAAACCGAGCATGTGGAAGAACATCATCCAGGACGCGCTCGCCCTGCCGCCAAGCGAATGGCCGGACGTGGACGGCGGCGCCGCGCGGCGTCATGAATCGCAGTCAGCCTCGGCTCCCAAATCGATTCGCGTGTGGAAGGAACGGTATCCGGAACGTCTGCAAGTGCTCAACAGGGTGCGCAAGGCGGTCTCCCAGATAGCGGAGGACACGCGCACGCCTGTGGAAATCGTCATCAAACCGCAGTATTTGCGTAACCTGTGCTGGACGGACGAACCTCGTAAGCGTGACGTCGCGCGATTCCTCAGCGAACAGGGCGCACGCGACTGGCAGGTCTCCCTAGTTGCAGAGTCCGTAAGTCGCGCTATTATGTAGAGGTTGCCTAACGGCAGAAATATGAAGAACCGTATTTTTCAGGAGCGCAAGCGTGAAAATCAGCGTCAGGAATCTTGAGCCGACCAAGGTGAAGCTCACCGTCACCGTCGACCCGGAGGAGTTCAACCCGTATCTCGACGAGGCTCGCAAGGAAATCGCAAAGCAGGTCAACGTGCCTGGCTTCCGTAAGGGCCACGTGCCCGGCAAGATCATCGACCAGCGTATCGGCTTCGGTGCCGTCGCCGGCGAAGCTGTGAACAACGGCGTGCCGGAGCTGTATTCCAAGGCTCTTGAAACCAAGAAGATCCACCCGATGGCCCAGCCGGAGATCGACGTTCAGGACGTGCCGGAATCCGCCAAGGATGAGACCAAGCTGAAGTTCGTCGCCACCGTTGAGCGTCGCCCGGACATCGAACTGCCGGCTCTTGACGGCATGGAGATCGAGGTCGCCAAGGCCGAGGTCACCGATGAGGACATCAACAACCGTCTGGAAGCCCTGCGCCAGCGTTTCGGCACCCTCGTGAGCGTCGACCGTCCGGCCGCCAAGGGTGACTACGCCAACATCGACCTCAACGCCGAAATCGACGGCGAAACCGTCGACTCCCAGGAGGGCGTGAGCTACGAGCTCGGCTCCGCCACCATGCTCGACGGCCTGGATGAGGCCCTCGAAGGCCTGTCCGCCGGTGAGGAAACCAGCTTCGAAGGCACCCTCGAGGCCGGCAAGCACGAAGGCGAGAAGGCCCTGATCAAGGTCAAGGTCAACTCCGTCAAGGCCGAGGAACTGCCGGAACTCGATGACGACTTCGCTTCCGAAGCCTCCGAGTTCGACACCCTCGACGAGCTGAAGGAAGACCTGAAGAAGGTCGCCGCTCAGGACGCCGAAGGCCGTCAGGCCACCGCCGCTCGTGACGCGTTCATCGCCAAGCTCGAGGATGGCCTCGAGATTCCGGTGCCGAAGGGCGTCAAGGCCGAAATGGTCGAGCAGCAGCTCAAGAACGTGACCGCGGATCCGTCCAAGGCCACCAAGGAGCAGAAGGCCGAAGCCGAAGAAACCGTGGAGAAGGAACTGCGCGACCAGATGGTGCTCGACGTGCTCGCCGAGACCATGGACGTCAAGGTCTCCCAGGGTGAGGTCTTCAACTTCCTCGCCTCCATCGCCCAGCAGTACGGCATGGACCCGAACGCCTTCATCCAGGCCATCATCCGCAACGGCCAGATCGGTTCCGCCGTGCAGGAAGTCGGCCGCTCCAAGGGCCTGCTCTCCGGCATGCGCGCCGTGACCTTCAAGTCCGAGGGCGAGACCCTGGACCTGAGCGCCTTCCTCGGCGAAGCCGCTGAAGACGAAGAGTCCGAGAGCGTTGAAGCCGCTTCCGCAGCCGCCGCTGTGGCCGACGAGCTCGCCGCCGACAAGGACGCCGAGTGAATCGCTGCCGCCGATAGGCTAAAGCGCTGACAAACGCGTAAAGAAGGCTGGAATCCTTTGATGATTCCAGCCTTCTTCGTTTTTCTCTCAAATACTGGAGGTTCGACTCTCCTCAATGATGCAACCAATATTATGAATCAGGCGTCGGCGACATGTTCCGCCGACGATAGAGGGGAGAATCAAATGAAGGACGCTACGCGGGAGAACCCTGCGAAGACCACGCATACCGATTTGAAACGCAAGATGGAGGTACGCCACCTCCGCATGATTTCACTGGGAGGCGTGATAGGTACGGGACTGTTCCTCAGCTCCGGCTACACCATCAACTAGGCGGGCCCATTGGGCACGGTCATCGCCTACGCTATCGGCGCGGTGATTGTGTATCTGGTCATGCTCAGCCTCGGCGAGCTTTCCGTCGCCATGCCGGAAACCGGCTCATTCCATGTGTATGCGACCAAATTCATCGGTCCTGGAACAGGCTTCACCGTCGCGATCCTGTATTGGCTGACCTGGACGGTCGCATTGGGGTCCGAATTCACCGCTGCCGGACTTATCTGCGCAAATGGTTCCCCGGCACGCCGGTATGGATTTGGAGTGCCCTGTTCATCGTGGTGATCTTCACCTCGAACGCGCTTTCCGTGCGCTTCTTCGCGGAAACCGAATTCTGGTTCTCTTTCATCAAAGTGGCGGCCATCGTGCTGTTCATCCTCATAGGCGGTTGCACGGTGTTCGGCGTGCTGCCGATTCAAGGGTATGACCATGCGCCGCTATTCGAGAACTTCGTGAAGGACGGATTGTTCCCCAACGGGTGGATGCCGGTGTTCACCACCATGCTGACGGTGAACTTCGCCTTCTCCGGCACCGAGCTGATCGGCGTAACGACCGGCGAGACCAAAGATCCTGACAAAGCCATCCCGAAGGCGAGCCACACCACCCTGTTCCGTCTCGTCATCTTCTTCATCGGTTCCATCGTGGTCATGGCTTCGCTGATTCCTTGGCAGGACGCCGGTGTGGACGAAAGCCCCTTCGTGCTGGTGTTCAACTCCATTGGTCTGCCTTTCGCCGGCGACGTGATGAACTTCGTTGTGCTCACCGCGATTCTTTCGGCTGCGAACTCCGGGTTGTACGCCTCCACACGCATGCTGTGGTCCTTGGCGAACGAAGACATGATCCCACACAACATCGCCAAAACCAATAGCAGGGGAGTGCCGATGACCGCGCTTCGCCTGAGCATGATCGGCGGTCTGCTGGCATTGCTGTCCAGCGTCGTGGCCGCTTCCACGGTTTATCTGGTATTGGTGTCCGTGTCCGGTTTGGCCGTCGTGATCGTGTGCTTCCAGCAATTCGGGCCATCCGACAGGTTACGGACAAGCCGATCATCGTGTATCCGAACAACGGTGACATCTACGATCCGAAAACCAAAACCTGGTCGCCTAATCCCACCGGTTCCGAACCGGCCTTCGCCCATCTGGTACCGCAATGGATCGACGCGGGAGCCCGACTCATTGGAGGATGCTGCCGAACGACTCCAGACGATATCCGAACCATAGCGCAGGCCGCTTCGGCGAACGTCTGACGAGCAGCAGAGATAGCTAACCGGACCTTAACCGGACCTATATACTGGCAGGTGTGATGAATTCTCAAGGATATGCGGTAGTCGACTTCGAAACCACGGGTTTAAGTCCCGCAAAAGGCGACCGGGCCATCGAAATCGGCCTGGTGCATGTGGCTCCGGACGGTACGCTCGAAGACGAGCATGAGACGCTGATTCATGTCGATCGCAGTGTCGGCGCCTCATGGGTGCATCACATTACCGCACGCGAACTGCTGCATGCTCCCGATTTCGAAGGTATCGCGCATGAGCTGCGCGACCTGCTCGCCGGACGCGTGTTCGTGGCACACAACGTGTCGTTCGATTCACGGTTCCTACTTGCGGAATACTCGCGTATGGGAGCTTCCATTCCGGTCGATCAAAGCACCATGCTGTGCACGATGAAACTGTCGCGTTCCCTGATCGGACGGGGCAAGCTCGCCGACTGCTGCGAGTATTTCGGCATTGCCAACGAGGATGCGCATAGCGCGTTAAGCGACGCTCACGCCACCGCCATACTGCTCGGACGACTGTTGGAAGCCGACCCGAAATGGCCCGGCTTCCAACGTCGGCTGGACGCGGCCGGTGCCGCTGCGGAACAATGGCCCACATTCGCAACCCTGCCGAAGAAGGAATGGCTGCCGCGCGGCACGCATCTTGCGTAGTGACGACGGGCACTGAAACGCTGATTGGCGCTTATGAGAACAGGAATTTGATTTCGGCGAAGAACTCACGGACCATATTGTTGACCAGCATGTCCTTCGGGGAACTTGCCGCGATGCCCTGCGCCTGCTTCAGACCATTGGCATGTGCGATCTGCAAGGCACGGAACATGTGGAAATCATTGGTGACGATACCGACCGAAGCGTTCTCCTGCCGCATGAGCTTCTTGCTGTTGACGATGTTCTCCATAGTGGATTCCGACTTGGACTCCTGGATGATGCGGTTTTCCGCAATCCCATGCTTCTGCAGATAGTCGGCCATGCCCTGCGCTTCGGCGAACGGCTCGTTATGGCCCTGACCGCCGGAAACGATGCAGATGGTATCCGGATTCTCCTCCAGATAATCGATGGTTCTGTCCAGCCGATAGCGCAACGCTTTGCTGGGGCCTGACTCGCGCACCTGCGCGCCAAGCACAATCACATAATCAAGATCCGGCTCGCCCTGAGCGTTCATATTGCCGATGATGCAACCCTCTATTGTGCAAAACGCGACAATGCCGATGGCCACCACAGCGATGATGGCGCCCCTGATGATCCGGGGAAGCGCCGCCCACCAGTGACATGCGATGCCAATCGCCAGCAATGCGAAAACAACGGCGAGAACCAGCCAGACCTTCCAAAATCCCGTGCCCGAATGCGTCCTCAACACGGCGAACGCGTAGGCCGCCGACAGCAACGCCAGCGTAACGCACACCACAATCGCCAGCCGTCGCAGCATCATCTTCATCGCAAGCCTCGTGTCGTCATCGTCCTACATCACTTCATACCGTGTATCAGCGTAATGAAATCGTTCCCGCAGAGTGCCGTACCGTGCCCGAATGCGAACGATTCTTTCGCATTTGCCCTGAGCGCATCTTCGATAGGGGCGAGGTATAGGATGGTTGCATGACTTGTGAAACACCTACCATCCGTCCGTTGCGTCGCACCGATTTTCCCGCTTTGGAAGAGCTGATACGGCTCGCATGGTACGACGATGGCAACGATTCACACAACACGCATGACGAGGTCGGACAGACGTCAGGCCCAGACAAGCATCGCGCCGAACTACGCAAGGCGACCCGTCTGCGCAACATGCATCGACTTGCCGCAATCGACATGCAGGATTGCCTGGCCCGCACCACCAAAGCATACGTGGCCGAACTTAATGGGCAGGTGCTCGGCGTGATTCTCGGATCGCTGCGTTCGGATATCACCGGTCGGCAGCGGACACGCCATATGCTGCGCCGACATTGCCTCACGTTGCCTTTGCTGGCAAGCCACGAGGGACGTCACGGTCTGCTTGCGCAGCTGGCCATTCTGCAGGCCGACGAGGCGTTGAAACATGACGCGGGCAAGGAATACGAGGCCGAAGTGGTGCTGTTCGTCGTTTCCCCGGCCGCACGAGGCATGGGAGTGGGGCGCAGACTGTTCAACCATATGCTTGGCGTATTCCATGACGCCGGCCTGCGCGAATACTTCCTGTTCACCGATAGCACATGCGATGTCGGCTTCTACGACCATCGCGGACTAATCCGCAAAGCCGAACGTGATGACCGGAACGATGGTTCCTCGCGGCCGAATCCGACAGACAGCTCGTCCAGCGGGTTGACGGTCGGCACGACAAGCCTTTTGGCGGATGACGAGCCCATGTCTTACTTTCTGTACGAAGGACGTTGCTGAAGTCATTCCCCACTGAAACAGTGCTTGCTCAAGCAAGAAGCCACGCATTTTGGACTGGATGCGCGGCTTCTTGGCTTTCCCACATGGCATCATGCATGCCAGCGAGCGGCGAATTTCCTATGCGTTGAGGAGCGAAAACGGCCGGAACTCGGAGCATGGAACATTTTCGGCAACAATAGGCCGTATAATGGCGCGCGTCGTTCCTGCCCGGGCCGCGCAGGTCGAGGAACGGCCCACGGCGACCGCCGCGATCTCCAACTCACGGTGCGCGGCGTCAACCAAGGCAAGGATTCATCATGGCAGAGCCATCCTCTGAAACGATTACCCAAAAACCCCGCATCCCGATGCTGAAGCATGCTCCGCAAACAACGGAGGAAACACGCAGATCCCTGAAATGGCGTGTCGTCGACATCGCCGTCGGAGCGGCCGTCGGCGTAATGTCCGGCGTGATGTTCTGGGTGTTCGATGGCATGTCCTATGGCTTGTTTCCTTTACTGACCCTGATACTTCCAGGCTCCGCGGCACTGCTGCACGCATTGTTCTATTTCCCCGCCACACTGGGCTTGCTGATCGTACGCAAACCGGGCGCGTCGGCCTACGTGCTGTTAGTCGCCTCGTTCGTGGAAGTGGTGCTCGGCACGAAATACAGTGTGAGTCTGGTAGTGATCGCGCTCGTGCAGGCGCTCGCCGCCGAAACGGTGTTCGCACTGTTCCGCTATCGCCGTTGGACGCTTGGCGTCACATTGCTGTCATCCGTGGCGATCGGCATCGTATACAACTTCTACCTGTTGTTCTTCTACTACCAGGCGTTTTCGTTCTTCAGCCCGCGCGGACTCATCGGCACGGCATGCGAGCTGCTGAGCGCGATCGTATTCGCCGGGTTCGGCTCGTGGATCCTCTACCGAGCCTTGGCCAAGTCGGGAGTCCTCACCCGCTTTGTCTCCGGACGATGACGCATGCTCGGGGGAATTTACTTTGATTGGTCGGCGTGCCGGAATGTGAACCAGGCGAGGATCTGTTGCTCGCTGACTGGCTTGAAATCCCATGCGTCGAGCCCCACGTTCACGCTGAGCGGATCGGTGCCGTCTGGAATGCCTTGATGCGTGTGGCCGTAGAGCAGCCAACCTTCGGTGGTCGGTGCCACATCGGCGAACTTGTTCCAGTTTTCCGGCCAGTTGCCGTGTTCTTCGGTCAATGCCGAGAGTCTGGGAAAGTGGCTCATGCCTATGAGCTGCCGTGTGGTTGCGGCCGTCGGCTTGCCGGTTCCGTCGAGAACGGGAAGCTCCATGTCGATTTCACGGTAGTCGTCGATGGTCTCGAACACGTTCTCGTATAGCGCGTCATTGGATCGGAGACGGAAGTTGCGGTCGTGGTTGCCGATGGTCAGATGCAGATGGCGGCAGTTGATGCGGCGCAGGCAGTCGAGCGTGTGCTCGACGGTGCAACGGTAGGAGAGGTCACCGAGAATCCATAGCTCGTCATCACGCCCGACGGTCTCGTTGATGTTGCCGATGATGGTGTTCTCATGGCGTGTGATGTCGCAGATTGCTTTGAACGACGTCTGATTGTCGCGTACGTATTGTTTGATCCATGCGTGCGCGGCGGCGCGACCCTGCGCCTGCCAGACATCACGGTATTCGGTGCGGAGCCTGCCATTGTTCAGGAATCCGCGCAGTGCGGTGACCAGAGGGTGGCCGAAATGCGTGTCCGAAGTGAAATAGCGCATGTGATTCCTTACGGTATGCGGTTGCTGGATGTTTTTATCAATGATAGAGCGCAACATCACGCGAATGACCCTCCCCAAAAACGCTTGTTGGCTTGTTTGTGGCACTGTTTGGCGATTATGGCGAGTATGAGCGTTGGAATTCCAACGCTCATACTTCGGGTTTTGGCGTTCGGCTGCCACATTGCAAATTCTGTGAATCTAGAGTTTTAGTAATCCAGATATGGAATATTAGCAAAACATGTCAATAAGATATAAAATGATAAAAAAATAGTGATTGGAGTGGCAATGGTAGTTCAGCTTGCGACACGTGTTGATGATGATCAGGCGGAAGAGTTCCGTGAAACGACAAAGAAGCTCGGTCTTTCCACGGCTGATGCGCTGCGTATGTTCGTCTCGTCCTTTAATGAATATCAGGGGTTCCCATACCAGGTACGAGTTCGACAGGTTGCGGAACCGTTCGAGAATGAACGGGAGGCTTCTGATTTCGCTAATGATTTGTCGATGAGGATGATCGCTGATGAGGAGGGGCGAAATCTGGACTGTGCTGGCTGATGGTTACGCGAGAAAGCCTCGGCCGGTTGTCGTTGTGCAGAATGACGAAATCGAGGGTTTTGACTCTACCGTGGTATGCCTGATGACTTCTTTTACGTCGGATGATATGACTACCCGGGTTAAAGTTCCTCCTACTACGCAGAATGGTTTGATTAAAATAAGTTGGGTGATGACGGAGAAGATTCTTGCAGTGCACACTTCGGCATTGGGCCAACACATTGGAATTTTGGAAGATGATGTCATGCGCTAGGTGGAAAAGAAACTTGCACATGTTCTAGCTCTATGAAAGCGCTTGATGTGATTTCGCGGGTCGCTATGCCGCAGCAGATAGCGGAGATTGCTCGTCCTATCGCGCTGCGGCATCATGTCAATGAACTGTACCTGTTCGGTTCCATGGCTCGAGGGGAGGGGCATGCGGATTCGGATATCGATTTCATCTATCAGTTTGACGACACCGCCAATCCAATGATTGATGAGTGGGCTTTGCGTGATGATCTTGCATCGACTTTTGGTCGGGAGATCGACTTGGTGAAAAAACGATACATTACCACTGAACTGCAGGACAGACTGGCTGAAATGCAGCGTGTGATATTCGTCAATTCCATAACCTCCAAGCCAATGTTCCGCATTATCTGAGGTGTGTCATATTTATCATTTTCTTCGATACTGGGCTTTCTCATGACAATGAGATTCGGGGAGCTGACAAATATTGGTCAGGTGGCTGTGTCTAATGCCACCGTTTAGGATGACATAATCCCCAGAAATAGTTATCATTCGACTCAGCTTGTTTTATAAGCATGGATGAATATGTGGAATTCTTTTTTATTCCATCGATTAAATCCATGAGAACAATAAGAGATTTCCAGACGGAGCGGTCTTCATAAGCATATGAGCCATAGCGCTCAGCTGTGGCATCAAGGACTGGGGGAGGAAGAACAATCTCCCTGTTCCAAAGACGGCAATGGTGCGAGCAAATGTTGCGTAGATACACCATGCTGTGAATGATTTGCGCAGCACGTTGACGATTTTTCCCTAGAGAAAGCGACTGATTGAGTTCGTCAGCAGCTGTTGTGTTGGTATGCAATGAAATCATTTTTGAGAGAGTGTCAAAGGGCATCGCCTCGACCGCCGCCCATATGGGAATAGGCTCGTTGTTATTCCGATAATGGCGAATGCATACTTCGCTGGAACGTTCAAGCTATTTGTGAATGTTCTCAATTAGAACTTCTCTGGCTTCGGTGCCGTTAGGATATTTGATTGTTTTATATGAACTGAGATCAGTGTAGGAGTAGGCTCCTCCGTTTTGAGCAAGGTAGTAAGCGAAATGGGCCCGAAGCGTTTGTTCTAAGGATGATGTTCCACGAAGGATGAGTAGACGTAGCTGTTCATCCATCAAATAAGGAATCATGAAATCCTTAATGTGCGTTCCATTTCGAAAGCGATTATTGCCATGAGAAGGATCAATCTGAAAGGCTCGGAAGTAGCCGGACAATCTGTAATAGTTGCAATCAAGGAGGACGGTGCTGAAATCGGAGAATCCGGTGATATCCAAGCCGCGTTCTTCGACTAAAAGCGTCATCATTTCTTGTATTGTTTTTGGCTGCTTCGTCATGGCGTATCCTTGTGCGACTTGATAAAAAAAGAGCCCCCGAATTTGAGCATTGTTAAGAGGCTTGGAGGCTACTGTTATTAGTTACGATAGCATGGTTGGTTCGCTTGGTCGATTCGAGCGTGTCTCAAGGAACGTTTTACCGTCGTTATAGACAGAAGAGGTCCACTGCATTTCAGGACGTAAACGTAGCCTTGGGTGGGCGCTGATACACAGAACTGTACATCCTTGGGCAAGTGAACGTGCCGTACATGAACAGAAGTATGTAATCAAGATGTTGGTGCGCGAGAGTGCGAAAGAGTGCGGGAAAGTGCGCGAACGCGTTTTGATGGATTACTAACGTGGATGCAGATTCTATCCGGTGGAAAACCGTCGCGCTCGCGAAGAAAACATGGCCCATGGTGAATACGGATTGCCCGCATGCCATCCATCGAACAGATAAAGGAGCGGATACCATGGGCATTGAGCACGATGTGTCTTATCAGAGTGGAGAGAACATGGCCAAGAAAACCGACGAAGAGCTTTACGATGTGGCGATAAATATGATCGGAAGCGTCGCGAAGCTCCCGATCATCAGGGTCGACAGGGAGACGTTCCTGCGGCAGCAATTCGCCGATTCGGAATATCTCGATGACATTCTGAAATATGGTCCCCAGCATGTGTATACGGCGGAGTCGCTGCGGAAGAAGGCGGATGGGGTAATCAAGACGTCGACGAATCAGACCACTCTTGCTTCCTTTGTGGCAGGAATTCCCGGTGGCCCTGCAGCCGTTGCCATCGGAGGCGCTGACGTGGCCCAGTACTTTGGTTTCGCGATAAACCTGGCGCAGAAGATAGCCTATCTCTTTGGCGAGGATGGTCTTTTATCCGATGAGTCGGAATTGAATGAAGGCGCCAAAGTTCGTATTCTCATCTATCTGGGCGTGATGTTCGGGGCGTCAGGTGCGGCGATGCTGGTAGGAAAGCTTGCCAGGGAAGTCGGCAAGAACATGGGCAAGAAGGTCGCGCAACAGGCTCTTATGAAGACGGCCTGGTACCCGCTGGTCAAAAAGGTCGGCGCGCTGGTCGGCAAACAGGTAGTGAAGGAGTCGGTCGGGAAAGCCGTTACCAAGGTCGTGCCCGTTGTCGGTGGCGCTATTTCCGGAGCGATAACCTATGCGACATTCAGGCCTATGGGTGGTCGATTGGCCGATGTGCTGGTACGCAATCTGAACGGTGAGTTCGATGAGACTGGTATGGAGCTTCGCCCGGAATTCAAGAAAGCCAATGCCTCGGAAGACGAAGAGGTAATGGTCCATGCGATCGAGATAGACGACTGAAAGTGATGGGTTGGGCAACGAAGATAGTTCCCTCTGCTGACTAGGTAAGGATTGGTTGTTTTGCAGGTGTTCCTCTTCGAATTTGGAGTGTTGTACCGTTTCGCAATCTGAGGGGAATAACTCTTGTAAGAGTATCTCTCAGGGTATAGGTTGACAAAATCTCAATTTATTGTAAAATATAGAGACGATGAAAGGAAAAAAGTGAAATATGTAGAACGAAGGATCAGATAGATGGATTTTGACGACTTGTTTACTGAAGGCCTTGCTGCTCGCATTGAACGAGTTTTTCGGATGGCTATAAACGATGACGCGAGGCAATGGAATGAGGAACATCCTCGTAGGGTTGATAATGCAGCACGGTTGTTTCCGTTGGATGCTGTTGGCAATCGCTTACTAGCGGAATTTGGAGGGAATGGCGGGCCGAAGGCTCTTAGGTTTAGGCGAGGGGCGGATCTCGTTCTTCTTGTCGATGATGAGAAAAAGATGTGCATAACTTTTTTGAAGCATGATCGCTACAAAAGAATTGTTTCGAATGCAAGAAAGGGAAAAGGCCTTGGCCATTATTCTCTTGCCTTGACGAGATTGCTGAATCAGAATGATGCTTGTGTGGCGTTGCAACAGCCGCTCTTTGGATTAGATCAGACTGGTGATGAAATTGCTGAGGACAAAGCGATTTTGGAACAGATGAGCAGTGATCTCGAGTCACGCCTACATGACTACACCCATTTTACTGTCTGGTATGAGATTGATGCACAAGGTTTTTTGTCCAATATGCAGGCGGTCGTGATAGATCCTCTTCATTATACTGAAGTTTGGTTCAAGGACATCGATGTATTGGTCGATTCGCTCTCTATTGACGCGTCTGGCAATGGTCCGGTTCAGGAAAACAGGAGCAGTGCTGATTTGCTTGGATTTACGGATGTCGCGGATATTCGCAGCGAGGATGATCGACGGCTGGAACTGAAAAATGGTGAGAAAGAAGACTTTGGGGAGAACGATGGCAGGATTTCAGGGTGAAAAGCTGAGGAAGGCTAGGCTATACAGAGGGCTGACGCTTACTGAGCTAGCTGAAGAAACAGGAGTAAGCAAGCAGGCTCTTTCGAAGTACGAGAAAAACCAGAATGAGCCTACCCCAAGCAACTTGTTTGCGCTTGCCCGTTCCTTGAATTTTCCGATAAGTTATTTCAAGATTCCTTCGGAATGCTTCGTTCAAGGTGATGGCACGTATTTCCGTTCGAGGACCAATACTGCAAAGAAAAAGCGTGTTGCACAAACCGTCCGGACGGAATTCATTGCGTCTGTATACCAAGTCATCGCGAAGTATATTTCTTTCCCAGAACTGGATTTACCAGATATCGGTAGAGATAGTGACTGTTATGACGAGTCTGATCATGACTTTTATGAGTATGTTGCTCAAAAAATACGCACATATTGGGGCATTCCCAACGGGCCTATTGAGGATCTTCGGTATGTTATTGAATCGCATGGTGTGTTGGTATCTTGCTCGGCCGTGGACGCTGATTCAATTGACGCTTTTAGCTCGTGCCTTCAGCTGAAAAACGGCAAGAATGACAATGTTGTTTTCGTAATTGTTGTCGCTGCGGGTACCCAAAGTATATGTCGAGCAAGATTCGACATGGCACACGAACTGGCGCATATTGTGCTTCATCCTTGGAGTACGGAAGAGCAGGAAACAATTTCTTCAGAAGTTTTTAGATTGCGAGAACGGCAAGCAAATGCTGTTGCAAGTTCTTTGCTTATGCCTAAAGAAGAGTTCATCGCTGACTTGGATATTGACCCGATGAATCTTGCATATTATCTGGAACTGAAGAAACGTTGGGGTATCTCTGTTAGCGCGGCTCTATATCGTGCAAGGGAACTGAATGCTTTGACAGCAAACCAATACCAGTATCTTATGAGGCAAGTATCGAGTAAAGGGTGGCGACGGAACGAACCTGGAGATGAGTATTACATGCCATCGGGAACTTTGCTTCAAGAATCGGTTCGAATGCTGTTAAAACACAACATAGTTTCGAAGTCCGAGTTCATGGATGAACTTGCTGAATCGGGGATAGGCATGAAGCCTGAAGAGGTCGAAAAGCTTCTGGGCTTGCCCTGCGGAATGTTGGAAGTTACGCAAGAATCAGCAGATGCAACCAAGCTCATTCAATTTAAATTGCAGTAGTTAAAACTAATTAGAGCAAGGATAGGGGCTGCGGACGTTTTCTTGGAGATAATCACGCAGCCCCTACCATCTGTTATTGCAGTGCCTTTACCTCGTCAAGTAGGGTTTGATATGTAGTCGCCTGTTCGTAGCGTGCTCCGTCGGCGAGATCAAGTTCGTTGAACAGTCGCTTTGCGCAAGCGATCTTGCTGTCCTCAATCCCGCGCAATTCGAAGCTGTCCATTGTGCCCTTGGTCTCCGCGACGAAGAACAGGTGCTTGAGACCACTATCATCACGGAACGCCACGGCCCAGTCAGGGGCGTAATTGCCTACAGGAGTCGGAATCTGGAATCCACGAGGCAGTTTCGCATATACCGCGACCTCCGCCGCGTTGTCAAGGTCCTTGGCGAAATTACTTTCGATCTTGCCATCGGGGAACACCCAGTCCTGCACGCACTTGGACGCCTGATATCCCTCGGCCTCGTCACGGTTGTTGCCGCCAGCCGTGAAGATGTTCGAATCGTATTCGCCTTCAATCCGGTCGTAGCAGATATGGTCAACGACCATATTCGCCTTCTCTTGGACGATTAGCCGGCCGACCTTCGCGATGAACTGCTCCGGATTTTCTCGAAACATGAGGAACCGGTCCGGTCGGATGCCCTTGAGAATACGTGCCGCGCAACGGCGCGTGATGGTCGCGGCCTGCGCTATCTCGCCAAGCAGATCGTATTTCACGCCATTGGACGCGTCGATATCCAGATCATTGGTTTGAGATTTGTTCTGGTGGAAATGCTTGCGATTCGCGAGCTCGTCATATGACGCGTTCTCATTCTGAATACCACGCGTGACCGTGTAGGACAGTTTCGACACAACCAGACGCTCGTCGATCGCTTTGACGGCTTTTTCGACGAGCTCGTCGTCGTCGAAGCTGACGGTGTACGCGTACTTGTGGTTGATGCGCTTCCAGAGTTCTTGGAATTCCTTCTTCTGCCAGTTGCCGTTGAGCGGATTGCCATGGACCTTGCGTTTCAACGCGTTGCCGATGAGCATCCTGGTGGTGCCCTCGACCACGCTGTCCAGCACGAGACGGATCGCCGGGACCTTCTTCCGCAGGGGTTCGGGCAACAGTTCTACTGCATCCTTGCCGAAATGATCCTCTTTGTACTTGTCGGTCAGCTTGCCGTCGCGGTCGATAAGCCTGTTCACGGTCAGCGCGTACACGATGTCATGTGCCTCGTCCTTGCTGAATGACACGTCTCCCAGTCCCGAGTGCTCCGGACCGAGTTTCTCGGCCGGCACGCGCGTCTTCGTGAAGAACGCGTCGCTGATGACAAGCGGACGGTCACGTAGATCGGTTTCAATGTCCTTCTGCAGGCTTTCGGCGAACTTCTCGTAGCTTTCCGATGCGATCACGGTCAGTAGATTCACGTCAAGGAAGTCCGCGTCGCTAAGCAGGTTGCGATCCTGTCGCACGCCCTCGCGGTTCACGCACAGGCGTAGGCCGCGTCCGACCTCCTGTCGTTTGCCGACCTCGTTGTCCGAATGCTTCAACGTGCAGATCTGGAACACGTTGGGATTGTCCCAACCCTCGCGCAGAGCGGAATGGCTGAAGATAAACCTCGTGGGCTCTTCGAAACTCAGCAGGCGTTCCTTGTTTTTCAGAATCAGGTCGTACGCGCTGATGTCGTCGCTGTCCTCCGACCCGCGTTTGATCTTCGAATCGATGGAATGGCCGTGCTTGTCGATGCTGAAGTACCCCTTATGCGCGTAGCGACCGTGTGTGGTGCGCAGCCAGTCGAGATAGCCGGACCCGTCATCGAGACGGTTCTCGATGAAATCATGCACGCAACGGTCGTACTCCTGCTCGAACACGTCAGCGTACTCGCCGTTCAATGGTTCTCCCGCGTCATCGTATCGGCGATATTTCGCGACCTCGTCGATGAAGAACAAGCTTAGGCACTTGATGCCGCGCGCCCACAGGTGCTCCTCCTTGTGCAGGTGGGAGAGAATGGTCTCGCGGATCTGGATGCGGCGCATGTCCGCTTCGGACCCGTCATTGAGAATCTGTCCCTTGCCGAGCGTCTCGCCGTTCATGAAGCGCACATAGCCTGTCTGGCCGGGTTCCAGCCCGTCGGGCACGATGCCGTCCGGCGCTATACGCCAGCCATCACGGTACGCTTCAAGCTCACCGGAGGAAGTGTAGATGTCATCACCTTCGTTGAACAGTCCGGACGTGGTCACGACCTTTCCGGAGGCGGACAGCTTCTTGTATTCGATGCGGGCTTGTGGCGCCTTGTTCTTGCTGACGATGATGTCCTGCAAATATAGATAACCGTCGGTGCCGCGCATGTTGTTCAGCTCGAAGCCTTTGACCTCGATGCGTTTGACCAGACGCTGGTTGTACGCGTCCAACGCGTCCAGCGCGTATACGAGATCGTGCTTGGTCTTGTGCGTGGCGGAATAGTTCAGCGTGAACAGTGGCTTAAACAGACGAATTCCCGTCTGCGTGGCCTTGCCGCCCATCTTCTGCGGCTCGTCCAAGATCATGATCGGATGGGTCGCGCTGATCACGTCGATCGGGCGACGCGATCCGAAATTATCGCGTTCAGAGAAGATGATTCGCGCGTCCTTGTTGCGGCCATTCTCCTTCATGGATGTGTTGAACGCCTGCATGTTGATGATCATCACCTGAATATCCGAGGACTGGGCGAATTCGTCCAGTCTGGTCAGATTCGACGAATCGTAGATAAAGGAGTGCAGCTTCTTCCCATATCCCTCGTTGCCGTCGCGGCCGGACGTGTAGAAATAGTCGCCGGTCATGTCCAACGATTTGGCGACGCCCTCACGGATGGCGACAGAAGGTACCACAATGATGAACTTCGACCAGCCATACCGTCGGTTCAGTTCGAACATGGTCTTCGTGTACACGAACGTCTTGCCTGTGCCGGTCTCCATCTCCACATCCAGTTCGACAACACCTGCCGGATCCGTATACAGCTTCGGGGACTCCTCCAGATTCTGACGGCGTTGGACGGTTCGGACGTTGGAAAGCAGCCGCTCGCCGGTCAATAGCAGGTCGGCATTGCGATAACCGGTGTCATCGTCTTCGTCATAGGAGTCGAACGTTGCTTGTTTGGGGCTTCCATTCTCGAACAATGTATCCTGAATGGGTTCAGGGTCAGGGAAGAAGGGCTTGCGGACTCCTACGTCACGGATGTAGGAGACACCGTCCTGCAACGGTTGTCCATCGAACACGTCGCATACCGCGTCGGCGGCATCGGTTTGGTACTGGTATTGCGAGAATTTGAATTGCATGCTCGATACCTCAGATGATGCGGATCTGTGTGCCGCCGCTCACTGAATCGGCGGATTGCTTGAAGATCTCGACGAAATTCGTACACGTCGCGCTATCCGGAAGGCTGCGCTCGGATACCAGCACATAGGACGGTCGTGGTCTGAAAGCGGCCAATGCGCGGATTAGCGATTCTGGAATATCCGGTTCGAAGCACGCGAGCAGCTGTCCATCATTCACGTTGTAGACGGTATGTCCGTCGAATTCACCGCCGGACAGGGTACCGATCTTGGCATCATACTGTAGCTGGAATTTCGGCAATGCCTCAAACAACAGATCCAGGTCCGAACGGTCGGACTTTGTGATATCCACATCGAAGTCAAGACCGTCTTGGGAGTACGTGCCGACATTCTTGCGCTTGTCCTCATAATTCGAATCATCCACGCGAAGCACACGGAAGCCGATGTCCGGTACCTTCTTGGGAGTGCCATCAAGCGTCAGCTGCGCGTTCTCCGCTTCAATTTCGGACTTGATTTTCTCTCCGGCTCGGCGTATACGGTCCTCACCAATTTCACAAATATCTGCATATCCGGCTTGACTGGCAGCAGATGCTTGGTTAGTTTTTTCCGGAAGTTGAACCATGATAAATTTTCTTGTTCCGCCATCTTCAGCATTTAATTGCATGATAGCTTGTGCAGTAGTTGCAGAGCCAGAGAAGAAATCAAGAATATAATCCGCAGAATTACAACCCATCCAGCATATTTTTTAATATATGCACTAGATTTCGGAAAAGACATTACCTCTTTACCAAATAACTTTGTTACCTCTTGGGTTCCATTTTGATTGTTAATGAATTTCTCATCCCAAATAGTTTTATCTTTACGAGTTCGAACATTTCCGTCTTTATTAAGATAATCTTTTACGAAAATGTCGAATTCATTCCGACGAGATATCAACTTAGCTACAAGACGATTCTTCTCATTGATGCACCTACTTCTTCCCCACATCCAACGGCCTTCTCTTCCATCTGACTTTTTTGGAAGAACTTTTTCCCAACCTTCTTTTTCTTCGAGAGAAATCTCCAGATTTATAGGATTGACGTAAATTGGGAAAAACATCTCTGGTCTATCTTCACGAAGTGAGGCGACTCCACGCTGTCTCAGACCAAGAAGACGATATTTTCCATATGAATCATCATATCTATATTCAGATATCTGTGATTCATTTAGAGGTACTCCCTTAATTTTTGCGCTACCAGAATTTTTTGCATAAATCAAGAGATATTCATGCACCGTAGCCATAAAACGATCAGATTGCCGTCCGCGAGGATTTGAACACACTGTTACACAAGATATTTTATTTGAATTTCCAAATATTGAATCGCAAAGAGTAAGCATGTTTTTTATTTCATTATCATCAATGCTGATAAAAAGTAATCCATCTGTTGTAAGAAGATCCCTCGCGAGTTGTAAGCGAGGATAAATCATTGAACACCAGTCGGAGTGGAAACGCCCATTACTTTCAGGATTAGCAACAAGCTGACCACCTTCACTGTCATAGTCACCGCTTTCAGCTCTGTCAGCGATAATAGTTTTGCCAAAGTCGTCTTTGTAGATGAAGTCGTGGCCCGTGTTGTACGGCGGGTCGATATAGATGAGCTTAATCCTGCCCGCGTAGTTCTCACGTAGGAGCTTCAATGCGTCGAGGTTGTCGCCTTCGATGTACAGATTCTTGGTAGTGTCCCAGTTCTTGCTGCGTTCCTTGACCGGTCGCAGGGTTTTGGCGATGGGCTCGCGGGCGAGTCGCTTCGCCTCGCGTTTACCGGGCCAAGTGAACTGGTAGCGTTCTCGATTACCTTCTGCTACGTCACCGAGTCGCTCTTTCAGCGCGTCGAAATCCACTGCTCGTTCTGTCGCGCCTGTCTGTGGATTCGTGATTTCGGTGGCCACGTCAGGGAACAGAGCGAGCAGCTTGTCCACATTCTCCTTGGTCAGATCCGGTGTGATGCCTTGGATTCTCTCGATGCCATTCACTGTGCTTCTCCTTGCTGTTCCTTCTCGAGCTCATGCCTCTTGACTTGAAGCTCATCCCACAGTCGGTTTCGTTGACCTATCTGGATGGCCTTGGCATGACGCCGTTCCAGCTGGTCTATTTCCTTGGTAAGTCTCATTATGCGTGTGCGGGACACGATACGCCGGTCGACACGCGTCGAATCCGACGAACCAAGAATGATCTCTGCGCACAATGACTCCCATACGGCGTCCAAATCAGCTCCGTCCAGACGAAGCTGCGTCGACCCGTATTCCACTGGTTCCCCCACATGGACCGAGCCCTCCAAGAGTCCCTCGGCCACGTTCGCATTGCGGAAGACCGCGAGCCTCACCATGTCACCGTCCACGCAGACGAACAGAATACGTGACCTGTGCCGGGTCAGCTCATCGCGGGTACGGGCGATGTGTTCCATGACCGCGACCGGCGGATGTTCCGTGGATTGCTTCAAGCCGATCACGTTGATCTCATGGGTGAGTTGTCCGGCTAGTATGCCGGTCTCCCGTTCACGGATCACGGCGAGCATGGTGATCGAGTCGATATCCTCGATGAAATGCCCCTGTAGACGTTTGCTCACCTTGGTGTTCGCGTAGAAGCGTTCCTTGGCGAGTCGTCCTCTCGGGTGGGTGACCGCGGTGGTACTGGGCAGTCCTAACGTGAGCGCAGTCACTGGTCCGCATGATTCGATGCTGCTCATGCTTTGCCTCCCATTGCCGGACGGATGACGAGGAAACAAATTAGTACGAAATCGTCGAGTCCCTTCACGTTCTCGTCAAGAAAAGATCCCATGGATCCGGTGAAGAAGCTGTCGGCCGCGTCCACGTTGTCTTGATCCATGATGCTCCTGACAGCATCGCGCAGCAAGTCGGACGCGTGACGCATATTCTTGCCGTCATGGGTAATCCGATTGTATTCGCGGCATAGGCGCGGGTCGTACGCGTCCCTGCCTTTGCAAAGCTTGCGCATCACGTCGAGGCAGTCCTTGGCATTCAGATGTCCGTGCAGGATCCTTCCGTCGTCGCCGACGTGCACGAGATAATACGGGTGGATTGGATTATGTCCCACGGCCTTCACATTCCTGTTCGTGTTGTGCAGGACGAACAGGATGCCGGGTTCATCGCCCTCGACCACTGCGTTGATGCCCGTAGGCGTACGTTCGATGTCGGGGTTGTCTCGATGATAACCGACCAGATCCATGCGGAACTCATTGAGACCGAGGTCGGTAATGCTGACGCCGCCGTCCACATCTTCAAGATCAAGTACCTCGTCCTGCATTTGCCTGAGCTGACGTTCCCTGTACTCCAAATCTCCCTTCTCGTCGGGATTGATGTAGTCATCGTCGCCGGTGGAAGCCATCACAGCAACCTTCATGCGCGCCTCGACTCTGTCTTTGAGCTTGAGATATTTGTCGAGATCCACGTCGGGCCAGTAGTTGACCAGTTGGATACGCTTGTTCGTCGAACCGATACGGTCGATGCGGCCAAAACGCTGGATGATACGCACAGGATTCCAATGGATGTCGTAGTTGACCATCATGTCGCAGTCCTGCAGATTCTGCCCTTCGGAGATGCAGTCCGTGGCGATCAGAATGTCGACGTCTGTGCCCTTTAGCCGTGGCGCGGTCATGTCGCGCTCCTTCGAGACGGGGGAGAAGCATGCCAGGATGTCGGACATACGACCGCCTACCTTCTTAACCGTGCATCGTCCCGGATTCGTGCCGGTCACTTCCGCGGTATTCAATCCCAGCATGCTAGCGTATTTGCTGACGTGCTCGTACAGGTAGTCGGCGGTGTCTGCGAATGCGGTGAAGATAAGAATCTTGTGGTTGTCGGGGTTGATGGGCTGGTTCTGCTTGTCGCTGATGGTCCGGTACAGGCGCTGCAGCTTCGCGTCGTGAGCCGCGTCGATGCCGGATACCATGTCTAGCAGGCGGTGGATGACATCCATGTCGTGTCGGATGCATTCGCGCCAGGTGCGCCAATCCATGTCGGACAATAGGAACCTGGTTTTGCCTTTGGTGGCGAACCCGTCCGGATCCATGCTCTCCGTATCGTCCTGATCCAGATCGAATCCGTCGTCGAAACGGTCGATGTCGACCTGCTCCAACGTTCCGGTGTCGTAATGCTTGGCGCGGTATTCCTCGTACGAGTCGATTGTGTCGACCGTGTCCGACATGTATCCGAGCACACGGTCCAGGGTCATGCGGAACGAGTGGACGCTGCTTTCGAAACGTTTGAGCAGGTTCGTGGCCATGAGCTTGCGCACGCCCGTCTCCCTGCCACGGATGGTCAGGCCCTCGATCTTGTCGTTGTCGAAGTATTTGCTCATGCGTGATTCAAGCACGAATTCGGACGGGGTGTACAACGCGAGGGTCAGTTTTTCCAGCTCATCGTAGATTTCGTCGTAGGACACGCAGCCGCTTTCCGTGGACAACGCCGGACGGATCGTCTGCGGGCGGAGGCGTTCAGGGAAGCCACCGATCGCATCCATATCATAGTGGTTGCGGATGTGGCGACGGCTGCGCGCGACGGTGACCTGGTCGAGAATACGGAAAAAATCGAAGTCGAGCATGTCCATCAACCGTTTGGTGCTGCGTTCCTCCGGTTCGAGTTTTGACCAGACACCGTAGGCCTTCTGCGCGTTGCGGAACACCACATCGATATTGGCGGAAAGCCCGAGCTTCCTGGACCATTCATCGCCTTTGTCGCCGTAGGCCAGTTCGAGCTGGTTCTGCAGATCACGGAAACGATTGTTCACCGGGGTAGCGGAGAGCATGAGCACCTTCGTAGGTACGCCGGAATGGATGACCTTGTTGAGGAGCTTCTGGTACCGGTTCTCCTTGTCGTCGGCCTTGGCGGCGCTGTCCGCGCCGTTACGGAAGTTGTGCGACTCGTCGATGACCACGAGATCGTAGTTGCCCCAATTGATTCGCTCGATTGGGATGTTCATGATCGTATCGCCACGCGTGCGGCTCAGATCCGTGTGGAATAGCACATCGTAACGCAGGTGGTCACCGGCGATCGGGTTGTTCGTCGCGTTCGACTTGTACGTGACCCAGTTGTCCTTGAGCTTCTTCGGGCACAGAACAAGCACGTTGCGGTTGCGGGCCTCGAAGTACTTGACCACGGCCAGTGCAGTGAACGTCTTGCCTAAACCGACCGAATCGGCCAAGATGCAGCCGTTGTATGTTTCGAGCTTGTTGATGATTGCGAGGGCCGCGTCCTTCTGGAAGTCGTATAGCTTGTTCCAGATCAGGCTTTCACGGAAACCGGTGCCTTCCTTCGGCAACACGTCCTCGGAGATATCGTCAAGGAATTCGCTGAAGATGCGATACAGAGCCATGTAGTAGACGAGTTCGGGCGGGTTTTCCTGATACATGCGCTCGATGCCGTCAATGACCTTATCAGTTACGTCATGCAAGTCGCCGATGCTCCATGCCTCGTTGATTTTGTCCAGAAATCCCTCCGCCATGAAGTCTTCCATCTTGGCGACGCCTTGGTACGAGGCGGCGTGTCGGCTCACGCCCAGCTGTGTGGTCGTGAACTCATTGAACGGCATGTACGCGGTTTTCTCGTCAGCATGTTCCACAACGAGGGACGGAGTGATGTCCGATTCCTCGTCGAATGACATGAAACGCGCCTTCTTGCGTCGGATCCAATCGGCACATTCCGTGGCGATGGCCTTCTGGGTGAGCTCATTGCGTAGGCGAATTTCCAACGGAGTGCCGTACAGGTTCTGCTCGCGTTCCAGGCGAGGGATGTAGAACTCACGTTGCTCCTTCGGGGTGGCATCCTCAGTGAATGTCTTCGACGTGTAAATGAAACGGAATGAGCCTGAGCTCTCCAATTGCTCGCGCAACTCCCTATACGCGTACATCGAGAACGATGCCGCCGCGATGGAGATTCTGTCCCCCTCGCGTATCGTACGAACAAGGTCGTCCTTGACCAGCGAAGTCTTGTTATCGATAAAGCCCTGAGTCACAACGATTATTGTAATGGGGGAATGGCCAAAGGGTAGCAGCGGCACTTTAACATTTGTTGACCTGTCAGAGCTTGATAGTGAGCATGGTAACGGCAGCTACGTTGTGCAATGTGGCGAAACGTTTTGATTCTGCCATCCAATTGAGAAACACATTGATGCTAGGCAACAGAGATAGCAACGACATCAACGCCGAATCTGACAAACGATTTCTGCGTAGTAAAGTGAGTAATCATTCTGGTCGGGGGAGAATTACCATGGACGCTGGCAAGAAAATCCTGTTGGACTTATTCACCGGTTCGCTTCGGTTCGTGGTTCCGGTGTACCAGCGCAGATACTCATGGGGCGAAGAGCAGTGCCGGCAATTGTGGGCCGACATCGTAACAGCTGGCAGGCATCCTGAGAGAACCCATTTCACCGGGTCGATCGTATGGATGCAGGAAGGCGGCATCGGCCCGGACGGTGTCAGCCGATGCCAGCTCATCGACGGCCAGCAGCGCCTTACCTCTGTGACCCTGCTGCTCATCGCACTGGCCGAATACGCCTGCGAACACCCTGAGAACCTGCGATTCTCCGCAGACATGCTCATCGACCGTGGGTATCTTGTCGATAAGTACGCAACCGGCGAAGGCCGGTACAAGCTGACGCTTTCCGGTGATGATAGGGAAGTGCTGCGCAGCATGTGCGACCATGTGGTCGCCCCCGATCGCCCGAGTCATACCGATACGGGTTCCCGGTTGGAAGCGAATCTTGATTTATTCCGTTCGCTGGTCGCGGCCATCGACGATGCGAACGTGGTGTGGAACGGTCTGCAGCGCCTTGAAGTCGTGTCTGTCACCTTGGACCAAGATCGTGACGAACCGCAACTGGTATTCGAATCAATGAATTCCACCGGGCTTGATCTGGAGACTTCCGACCTAGTACGCAACTACATGCTCATGGGGTGTTCCATGGCCGAGCAGAAAACTTTATACGAAGACTATTGGCTACCCATGGAACGTGTTCTCGGCAACCTCTCATTCGATGCGTTCCTGCACGACTGGATGGTCGTTACATTAAAAAAGCCCGTGCTCAAAGGCCGCGTCATGTACGCGGAATTCAAACGTTTCGCGGCCGACAGTTCCTTGCTGCGCATGGAACGCACGCGTAATCTTCTGGCGAACATGCTGGAATACGCCAAATATTATGCCGCTATCAAAGGCGTTGCCGCCGCTGGCAGCGGCGATATGAACGTGGACCGCCGTCTCGAATCAATTCAAAAACTGGGCAGCACGGTTACGGACCCGTTGGTTATGTACATGTTCGCGGCATGGAAGCGTGATCGCGTAAGTTGTGATGGACTGCTGCGCATGCTTGCGGATCTTGAATCGTATCTGTTCCGCAGAATGATCTGCTCGGTATCCAGCAACGGATTGAACAAGCTCGTTCCGTCGCTGATCGTCAGACTTGATTCGGCTGAAGATGATTTGGCCGAAACCTTCGCCGCACTACTCATCACCGAGACCGCCAAAGCTACACGCATGCCTACTGACAGTGAATTCAGACAGGCGTTGCTCGGCGAGAACCTGTACCGGCCGGCCTGGCGATGCAAGTATCTGCTTGCCGGCTTGGAGAACTATAACCACCCCAAGGATCCGCGTTCCTTCAGCGAATACACCATCGAACACATCATGCCGCAGAACGCCATGGCGCACGCCGAATGGTGCAATATGCTCGCAGACCTCGACCGATTCCCGCTATTGGTGAACAGTCTGGGTAATCTGACACTGACCGCATACAATTCGGAGCTTTCCGACGGAACGTTCGAACAGAAGAAGAACCGTGCGGTCGGCGGATACGATAGCGAATACCTATCCATTTCCACGGAACTGCACGATGCTTCGCAATGGAACGAACAGACGATCGCGCAGCGAGGCACCCGACTTGCCGATCTCGCATTGCAGGTGTGGGCACGCCCCACAGCGGGGAATGAGGTTATGCAGACTCTGCGCAATCGGAACGTGAACCAGGGGGAACGCGAACAGAATGCCGTTGATTTCGCTGATTTGTGCAAACGCGGAGTCCTCGCGGCCGGAGATGTGCTGGAAAGCCGATACGCTGGCGTAACCGCCACGGCTACCGTAACCGAAGACCATCGCATCCGCTTGGCCAACGGCGAGATATTCGACAGTCCATCCGGCGCATTTCGCCGTGCCAGAATGCTCGAAACCGGCGAGGATAAGCAGGTCAACGGGTGGACAGTGTGGAAAGTCGCGGACGGCAGAACTTTGAACGAATTGCGGTAAGTCGGCAGTAATATCTCGCTGCGGCGTAGTTTCTGGAATGGGTTGTACGAATATGCCGCAACACGGGCTGATTTTGTCGACGTGTATGGCGATCCATCCGGCCGCAAGACAAACAGCGACACATGGACAAGTTTCGGCGTGGGTTCGGAAATCTGCCACCCAGATGGGACGCTGAATATCCGTGGCGGCTATATTACGTCGACCTGTACTTCACCGACACGTTCCAGTACGCGAAGCTCTACACCATGAGGTATCCCGTTGAACGGATACTGGCAAATCTGGGCGAGGTGATGTGGGACGAGTCGGAAGCCGACAAGAAAAACCGGCATCTTTGGGTACGGCATGATGTGGATTTCTCCGGCGATATGACGGACGCCTACCAATGGATGACAGACGGACTGCTCGCCATGCGCAATGTGTATGAGCTGCTCGGCTGATGTTTTGGCCGTTTCGACTGCTGTGCGTTCAATGCTTCATACAATGAACGTAGTCATCCGAAAAGAGGCCGCCATGAAATATGGGATGAGAAAACCTAACTGGAACATCTACGACGCCGAAACGAACGACATGGCCACGAAAATCCACAACAACCAATGCATGGTGAACTGACGGAAACGATTGTAGCCGGCGCCGCCTAGCATGCAATACGGGAAACGACGCCGGCCACAACGACCGGCCAAGACGGACGGAACACACGAAAAGGCGAATCAAACACAGCATGGGCAAGAACGGCACGCAACCAACAACGAAAAACGTCACACCGGCGGTCATGCCATGGGGTAAGAACCGCGTGAAGAACACCGAAACCGGCAAGCACGTGCTCATCATGCCGGGCATTGGATACACCGTAGACCGACCGCTGCTGTACTGGGCAGCACAGGCGCTTGCGGCCAACGGATGGTTCGTGGACCGGCTCGACCTGAAACTGACAGAAAGCGTCGAGTTTCCGGAAATGATCGCCTGCATGGAACGCGTGGTCGACGAATGGCGCAAGGCGGCGCTCGAACATGCTGCCGAATCGGGTGAGGAGCCGCAGTTGCTGGTCGTCACCAAATCGCTCTCCACACTCTCATATCCGCATTCCGCAAAACTAGGATTGCGCGTGGTGCTGCTCACTCCGGTATTGAATCCGCCGCCCTTCGACAAGCACAAGTCGATCATCCCCGCGCCGCTGCCGGGTGCGGTCGGCAGTCCGATGCCGTTGATCTGCGCCGGCGACGCCGACCCGTATTTCGATGACGCCAAGGCGCATCTGCTCACCGACCATGTGCGCACGTTCGCCGGTGCCAACCATTCCATCGAAGTGCCGGACGATTGGCGTACGTCGCTCGACTATCTGAAACAGGTCACGCAAGCCATCGTCGACTACGCCGGCTGAATCGGACGGGAAGACGAGAGGGGAGAAGGGCAGCTTATGCGCATCGTATTGCAGAAGGTCAGTGAGGGGCTTGTCGACGTGGTCGACGAGGTGAGTGGGGAAGTCGATGCCACGTTCGAACCGCAGCGTATCGGCGTCGGCTATGTGCTGCTTGTCGGCGTGGAAGACGAGGACGGGACGAAACAGGTGGACTGGCTCGCCCACAAAATCGCCAACCTGCGCGTTTTCGAAGACGAAAACGGCAAAATGAACCGTTCCATCCACGACGTGGACGGCAGCGTGCTGTCGATATCCCAGTTCACGCTGTATGCGGACGTACGCAAAGGCAACCGGCCAAGCTTCGTGAAAGCAGGCGCGCCCGACCATGCCGAACAGGTATGGCATGCGTTCAACGACGCGTTGCGCGCGCAGGGACTCGACGTCAAAGAAGGCAGATTCGGCGCCCACATGCGCGTAAGCCTTACCAACGATGGTCCGGTCACCATCATTTTCGACACCGACGAGCTCGGCATCTGAACCGCGCCGCATATCTGATGGTTGACATAGGGTTGGGCGCATGGGAATAGAGAATGACCGCAAACTGATCGTCAACTGCCTGCCGTTGACCGAATCCGAACGTGCGCAATTCATACGTGCCGCGAAAGACATACCACAGGAATTCGTCGGCGACCCGGCCCAACGAGGCTCCATGAACTGGACCGCCGAAATACCGGACGAACTCAAAGCGTATGCAACCGCGGTCATCGGCAACATCACGCCCGAAACATGCGCGCAATGCCCCAGACTCGAATGGCTGCAGACCTGGAGCGCCGGCGTCGACAAATACCAGCGGCCTGGCGTGCTCCACCCCGGCTCCATGCTCACCAACGCCACCGGCGCCTACGGACAAAGCGTGTCCGAACACATGTTCGCCATGATGTGGTCCATCATGAAAAACCTGCACATCTACGCCGTCGGCAACCCGAACGCCGCATGGCAGGACGCCGGCCGCGTCATCAGCCCCGACGGCAAAACCGCGCTCATCATCGGCACCGGCGACATCGGATCGCATTTCGCACGCCTATGCAAGAGCGTCGGCATGTCGACCATCGGCATCCGCCGCAACCCCACCGTCGAAGCGCCGGGCATCGACCACATGGTCGGATTCGAATCGCTCGACGACGTGCTGCAATACGCCGACGTGATCGCCATGTGCGTGCCATCCACGCCATCCACACACCACCTGCTCAACGCGGAACGCATCGCAAAACTCAAAACCGACGCCATCGTCATCAACGCGGGCCGCGGTGACGCCATAGACACGCAGGCGCTCGCCGACGCGCTCGCCAACGGCATGATCCGCGGCGCTGGCCTCGACGTGACCGAACCGGAGCCGCTGCCGGCGGCATCGCCATTATGGAGCGAGCCGAAATGCCTGATCACCCCGCATGTGGCGGGCGGCAACCACTTGGAGTCCACCGAACGGCGCATCATCGCCATCGCATTGGGCAACGTGCGCTGCTACGCCAACGGACAATCGCTCGACAACCGCATGCCTCTCAAGGGCTGACGTTCATTAAAAGTGGGTATCCGCTCCTTCGGTCGTCGGCTGAATGGTCCGAATCGGACGGCCTCCGAGATGAACTCTGAAACGAACCACATGAGGAGGTCTATCTGGTCTGAAGGCACATGCACCGCGCCCGGAATACGTCACAAAAACGGGCAAACCCGTATGATGGCAGCCATGGGGAGAAAGGCGGGAGATATGACATTGGACAAATGGCAGCGGATGACCGAGTGGTTCATGACGGCATTGGCATTGGTGTTCCTGTTCGCGTATTCGTGGGAAGTGCTGGCGAGAACGCATATCGTATTGTGCGAAACGGTGATCAACATCATCTGGATGGCGTTCATCGTCGACTACGTCGTTTCGATTCTGCTGGCGAAGGACAAGAAAGCCTGGTTCAAAGAGAATCTGCTGATGCTGGTGTCCATCGCCTTGCCCATCTTCAGACCATTGAGGCTGCTGCGATTGGTGGCGGTGCTCAACGTGCTCAACCGTACCGGTGGCATGGCGGTGCGTGGACGCATCACACTGTACACATGCTGCAGCGTGACACTACTGATGTATATCGGCGCCCTTGCCGAATTGGATGTGGAACGTGGGGTTCCAGGCGCTTCCATCACCGATTTCGGCGAGGCGATATGGTGGTCGTTCGTGACCGTCACCACAGTCGGCTATGGCGATTTGTCTCCGGTGACATGGCAGGGAAGAAGCATCGCCATCGGGCTGATGATAACCGGCGTGGCCCTGATCGGCATCGTCACCGCGACACTGGCCTCATGGATAGTCGATCGTGTCCGTGACGAGACCGACAAGCGCGCGGACGAGGCGGAATCGGAAACGGAACAGTTGCGCCACAATGTGCGGGAACTGACGGACACCGTCAACCAGCTGCGTGACGACATCGCGCGGCTGCGCAGACCATAGCGGTTCTCATGACTGCACTGCGGAAAATGCGGAAAGAGGCTGAGGCATAGGAAAAGCGCCGGATGAATAACCCGGCGCTTTTCCTATGCCTCACCGTCATACGTCTTACAACCGGAAAGGCGGAGACGCTGCATTGGATTTATTCGCAGGCGACTCCGTCATGGTCGCGGTCCAGTTGTGAACGGTAGCCCGGCTGGCCCTGGTAGATAGGCGCGGCGCCAGCGGCTTGTGCCGCGGTGCAGTTCTGGTAGTAGACGTCCTGCTGTGGCGCTGGTTGGGGCGCGGGAGCCGGAGCCGGAGCGGGTTCGGGCGCAGGCGCCTGTGTCGTTTGTTGAGTCTGCTGGGCCTGCTCAGCTGACTGTTCGGTTTGCGTCTGTTCGGTCTGCTCGGACTCGGTGGTCTTCTCGGCTGTGGAATCCTTGACCCCCGTGTAGTCGGGCACGGTTTGCGTCGGGCAGGAGGACAGCACCTTGGCCATGGCTTCCTTTTCGGCCTGCGTGACCCACAGTGAGTATTTGTGCTTCACGCCGATCTGACGCGCCACGTATTCGCAACGGAACCCCTTGTTGGACGGCAGCCACGTGGCCGCATCGCCATCGGACTTCTTCTGGTTGGCACGCCCCTGCACGGCCAGCAGATTGTACGGATCGTTCGCCAATGCGGTGCGGCGCTCCTCGCTGAGCTTCTGCGCGCCCTTCTGCCACGCATCGCTCAACGCCACCACATGGTCGATCTGCACCGCGGTGGAAGTCTTCTTGCCCTTCTTGAACTTGATGTCCTTGCCAGTGTATGGATCATGCAGTTTTCCGGACTTCACCACGCAATTGTGCGTACGCCACTTGTGCCTCGCGCCGGTCAGATCGCGGTTGAGGATATCATTGCGGGTGTCGCAGCCGTTGTGGTCCACGTCGGCCCACGCCTTGCCGAATTGAGTGCGCTTGTACCCGGTTTTCGGCGCGCGGCCCTTGACCTCCAACGAATCCAACACCTCCGTGGCGGACGTGCCGGCCCCGGTGCCATCCGTCGGCTCGTCCGCATACGCCGAACCGACCGGCAGTCCGATGGCCAGACTCGCAGCCAGCAATCCGGACAAAACAACCATCATCGAACCATGACGACGCATGATACGCTCCTCACCCTAAAACCCCTCAAGTAGTACAAGAATATCCCCGGAACGAATTCGAATCGCTTATTTACGGCAGATTTTTCGGCATGCCGAAACCAGTATTTCGCATCCGTCAAGACGTATGGCAAGAATCGGCCGTATGACCAACAGCATCACAGCAATCAAACCGGAACGTCTCGCACAATACGCCAAAGACTTCAACGCCGACCGGGCCAACCTTGTGGCCGCCAACGCCGCGGTGTCCTCGGGCGTGCTCGAAGCCGCCACCGACTACAAAGGCCAGCGCGCGCTGCCACGCGACTTCTCCATCGAACTGAAACAGGGGTCCATCACCAACCAGCGCCGATCCGGCCGCTGCTGGATGTTCGCATCCCTCAACACCCTGCGTTACGAGCTCATGCACCAGTGGGGACTCGACGATTTCGAATTCTCCGAAACCTACCTGTTCTTCTGGGATGCGATGGAAAAATCCAACACGTATCTCGAAAACGTGTTCGCCACGCTCGACGAGCCGACCGACAGCCGCCTGTTCCAGGAGATCAACTACGGGCCGGCCGATGACGGCGGTTGGTGGCAGATGTTCGCCGCCCTTGTAGACAAGTATGGTCTCGTGCCGAAGAGCGCCTACCCGGAATCCGCCAATTCCAAGGACTCCGACGCGTTCAAACAATACCTCAACAGCAGGCTGCGCCAGTTCGCCGCCGACCTGCGCGAACGTTACGCAGCCGGCGCCACGGTCGATGAACTGCGCGCGGTCAAGGACGACGACATGTCCACCGTGTACCGCATGTGCGCCATCTCGTTGGGCGAGCCGCCGGAGAAGTTCGCCTTCCTGGCCCGCGTGAGCGACGATGACAAGAAGGACGATAAGAAAAGCGGCGAAGACAAGGACGACAAGCCGAAAACCGGCAAGGACGAGCGCAGACAGATCCGCGAAACCGGCATCACGCCGATGGAATTCTACAAGAAGTACGTGCCGGTGGACGTCGACGATTTGGTGACGTTGTGCAACGTGCCGATGGCGTCCCGTCCGTTCAACAAGCGTTACCGCATCCGCTACACCGCCAATGTGGCCGAAGCGGGGGATATGGAATTCGTCAACGTGCCGCTCGACGTGTTCAAAAAGGCCGCGGTCGACCAGATTAGCGCCGGACACCCGATCTGGTTCGCCTGCGACTGCACCCAGTTCTCGCTGCGTGCGGCCGGCTATTTCGACTGCGACAGCGTGCGCGTGGACCAGCTGTTCGGCACCGATTTCGACTTCGACAAGGCGCACGGCCTCGAATACGGCGACAGTCCAAGCAACCATGCCATGACCCTCACCGGCGTGAACCTTGACGAGCAAGGCAAGCCGAACCGCTGGAAAGTGGAGAACAGCTGGGGCAAAGACAACGGCGAAGACGGCTACTACGTGGCCTCCGACAAGTGGTTCGACCGCTATGTGACCGAAATCATCATCCGCAAGGAATACCTCGACGACGCCACCCGAGCGCTGCTCGAAACCGAGCCGGTGGAACTCGACCCATGGCAGCCGCTGACCAAACGCTGCCGCTGACGCAACACGGGCGATAACATGCCGCGGTCCGGATCGGGCCGCGGCTTTTGCTGTTCCATCGCGCTGGTATGGTTGCATGAGAACAAACGTACGAACGATGGGGGTTCAGGTGGCGGACACTCTGGCATGGCTTTCCGACGAGCTGCGTAGCGAATGCAGCCAGCCGGTACTGCAGCGCGCCCGCGGCATCGCCAACCAATGGCGTTCCAAAATGGAGGACCTGCATTGCCTGAACGACACCGCATCCAACCGCATCACCCTGTATGCCACCATACGGGGCACCACCTCACCCTCCAGCCGTTACGAAGTGCAAGCCACGCTTGATTTCGCCGACGAGCTGTTTCTGGCACGCTGCTGCTCCTGCCCGGCATTCAGCGGTTCGCAGCGCGGCTACGGTTCCTACCGGACCTTCGACTACCACAACAGTCCGAAATACCGCAGCTTCGACGATGACGACGACTACGATTACGTCGACGACTACGACGATTTCGGCTCCGGCAGCACGTACGGCCACGTCAACGATGATGACGACTCGGCTTCCTCCACCAGCCGCCGGTATACCGGCATGTGCAAGCACGTAGCTGCCATGCTGCTGCTGTTCCTGCAACAGCCGGAACGATTCCGGGGATTCCACGCCGCAGCCGCAACACCCCGGGCCCTCGCCGACTACATGCGCTCCCTCGATGCGAAAAGCAACAACGCCGGCGAGAACGCCCAACTCGACGTGCTGAAACGAATCATCAACGCGAAAAGCCGATTGATCGAGGAACAACGTGGCGCCTCCGGACAGGGAGCCGCCAAACCGAAACGCAAATCAAGCGCGCCGGTCGACGTCAAACCGGGAAGCGTGTACCTCGAGCCCACGCTGATCAACGGCCATGACGCCCTGCGCCTGTCCCTGCGCATCGGATGCGGCGACGCCGACTATGCGCTCAAAAACATTTCAAGATTCGTGGCCGACATGCGGACGGGAACATACGAGTCATATGGCAAAAAACTCGCGTTCATCCACACTCCGGACATGCTCGACCCCTTCTCGCTGAAGCTATACCGCTTCCTACAGCAGGTGATTGCATCCAGAACGGCGGCCCAACTGCAAAACGGATACTATTACGGCGAAGCGGTACGCATCGACCGTGAACTCGTCCTCACCGATTGGGAGGCATGCGACCTGCTCGACCTGTTCCACGCCGTGACACAGGACGAATACAAGGAACACGAGTCGAAGGCCCGCGGTTTCCTGCGCACGTCGGACGGTGACGGGCTGAGACGATTGCTTATCGAAGATTTCCAACGCACCAAGAAATCCGGGCCAAGCCGCATCCACATGGCCAACGAAGGAGGCGAACCGTTCGGCCTTGACATTGTCGAAGGCGACCCCACCTTCACGTTCAAGGCGTCCTACGTGCATGAGGGCACCGCGTCGGGCGTGCGCATCACATCGAACCAAAGCATCTCCGATGTCATCAACGGACGCAACGGCTTCTACATTTTCAGCCGCGAACGTCCCGACGATTCCACGGAGACGGACAGGATAGGCATCGACGGGCTCTTCCGCTGCACCGATAAACTGCGCCCGGCATTGCAGGTGCTGCCTGACCTGTGTTCCGACGATCCGGACGGCGTGTTCATCGCCGAAAACGACTGGCCCATGTTCGCCCGAACCATCGTGCCGAAACTCACCGAAGCGGGCATCGGATTCGACATTCCGCAGGAAGTGACCGAAGCGGTGGGAACCGAATGCCGGATCGAATTCTATCTGGACCGCGATTTGTACGGCATCACCTGCGAAGCGGTGGCGAAATACGGCGACTTCACCTTCCAACTGGTGCCGACGGCCAAGGAGCTACGCGGCGTGATCAACCCCGATTCGCGTTCGAAGGCCTCGCTGGTCAAACGCGACCTGTCACGGGAATCGTTCGCCGTGCAGGTGGTCCGTCAGCTCTGCCCGACATGGAGCTCCATCGACGTGGCCCGCATCAAGGAGGAGGACGAGCAGGCTATTCTGCTGATGCTCACCGACGGCATCGACATCCTGAAATCGGTCGGCCAGGTGTTCGCCACGGCCGCGTTCGACGGTATGATGCAGCCCAACCCGCCATCGGTGAAGGTCGGCTTGTCCATCGACTCGAACCTCGTTGAAATCTCACCGATCGCCGACGAGGTGCCGATGAACGAAGTCGGCGCGCTGCTTGACTCCTACCGCAGAAAACGCCGCTACCATCGGCTCAAAAACGGCACGTTCGTGGATTTGAAGGAAGCCGACCTGCATGAGCTCGACCAAGTGTCCACGGACCTCGACCTGAGTGAAAAACAGCTCGACTCCGGCATCATCAAAATCCCCGGATACCAAGCGTTCCTGCTGGACTCCCAAGTGGACGACGAAGGCAAAAGCGCCTCGTTCGTGGACTATGTCAACGATGTGAAGATCGTCGATCCGAAACGCTACGAAGTGCCCGAATGGCTCAAAACCGTGCTCCGCCCATACCAGGTGGAGGGCTTCCAATGGCTGTCCACCCTGTGGGACAAGGGCTTCGGCGGCATCCTCGCCGACGAGATGGGCCTCGGCAAATCCGTGCAGCTGCTCTCGCTCATCGAAGCGCGCAAAGGAAACGGTCCGTCACTCATCGTCTGCCCGGCATCGCTCGTCTACAACTGGGCCGCGGAATGCGAGAAATTCGCGGGCGATCTGACGGTGGAAGTCGTCGCCGGTACGAAAGCGCAGCGACGCAAGGCCATCGCGACGGTGGCCGCGCAATCGCAGGAGAACGACGGTGCTACGACGAATGGCGCCACGACGTACGACGGCACCGACGTGGTGATCACCTCCTACGATCTGCTGCGTCGCGACGTGGACGATTACGCAGCCTGCCATTTCGCGCTGATGGCGCTCGACGAGGCGCAATACATCAAAAACCACGCCACAAAGGTGGCCAAATCGGTCAAACAGGTCACGGCCGACCATCGCTTCGCTCTGACCGGCACGCCAATCGAAAACCGGTTGAGCGAACTGTGGAGCATTTTCGACTTCCTCATGCCCGGACTGCTCGGCACCTATACGAAATTCCGCGAAAAATACGAGCAGCCGATCATGGCTCCCGGTCCGGAACATTCCGTCATGGCCGACAAACTGCAGGCATTGGTGGGACTGTTCATCAAACGCCGTCTGAAAAAAGACGTGCTCACCGACCTGCCCGACAAATTCGAGAACGTGCTCACCGTCAAACTGGAAGGAGAGCAGCGCAAACTGTACGCCGCACACGAACAGCGGCTATGCGCCACGCTCACCAAGGCGTCGGACGCCGACTTCAACACCAAGAAGATCCGCATCCTCGCCGAATTCACCTTGCTGCGCGAAATCTGCTGCGATCCAAGACTCGTATACGCCGACGCGAAGAACGCCTCCGCCAAACTCGACGCCATCGCCGAACTCGTGGCCACATGCATGGACGAAGGCAAAAAGGTCCTCGTGTTCTCGCAATTCACCTCGTTCCTCGAACTCATCGGCGCCAGACTCGCCGAACAAGGCGTGGAATACTACACCATCACCGGCGAGACGCCGAAGAAACGCCGTGTGGAACTGGTCGACGAATTCAACGGCAATGACGTGCCCGTATTCCTCATCTCGCTCAAAGCCGGCAACACGGGCCTGAACCTCGTGGGCGCATCCGTGGTGGTGCACGCCGACCCATGGTGGAACGCCGCCGCGCAGAACCAGGCAACCGACCGTGCGCACCGTATCGGTCAAACCCAGGACGTGAACGTATACCAGATCGTGGCCAAAGACACCATCGAGGAACGCATCCTGAAACTGCAGGAAAAGAAAAACGAGCTGGCGCGCCAATTCACCGACGGCACCGCATCCGGCGGCGTCGGCACGCTCAGCAAGGACGATCTGCTCGACCTGCTGTCATAACATGCCCGCTGTCGCGGCGTGCGCAGACTGCGTTCCGAATCGCAAGACGAAAACGGAACGCAGGTTGCGCATATCGCATGGCGGGCGTATATATGGACAAGCAAGTTTCAGGGAAGGTGAAAATCCTTACTGGCGGTAACGGCACGACCGGCATCCATAACGGCCCCATACCGAAGCCCGCGACCCGCGAAAGCGGCTGATCCGGTGAGAATCCGGGGCCAACGGTTACAGTCCGGATGGAAGAAACGGAGCTCAACATGAGTGTATCCTCTCCTAGCAATACCTCCAATACCGCAGCTGATCAGGCCGCAGACAAACCGATGACCCGTCCGGACAACGCGCACTCCACAGGCGTCGCCGACTCCGGCCGCTGGTCCACCAAACGCATCGCCATGTACGCGCTGTTCGTGGCGCTGTCCATGGCCGTCAGCTTCATCGAATTCCCGATCATCCCAGGCGTGCAGTGGCTCAAATACGACCCATCCGGCATCGTCTGCCTCGTCGCGGGCTTCGCGTTCGGACCGGCCGCAGCCGTCATCGTCAGCGTGCTCGGCTTCGTGCCGCACCTGTTCACCAACCCATGGGGCACCCTGATGGCCGTGCTCGTGGCATTGGCCCTGTCCGTGCCGGCATCGCTCATCTACAAAAAGAACAAGACGCGCAAGGGCGCGCTGATCGGCATCATCGTCGGCGCTGTCGTGGCGCTCGCCGTCGCCATCGTCGGCAACATCATCGTCACGCCGTTCTACGCGCACATGACCACCGCGCAGGTCGTGGCGCTTATCGTGCCGGCGCTCCTGCCGTTCAACGCGTTGAAGTTCACCATCCACGGCGTGGTCACGTTCCTGATCTACAAGCCGATCTCCAACCTGCTGAACCGTTGAGCTTCGTTTGTTTCCCATTGAAATGAACATGGAGGGACCGTCCGCATCCGTCGGAGGGTTCCTCCGTCTTGTTTTCCCCGAGAATTCCATACAGTGCTGGTGAAGGAAGATTTTATGGTTACGACCAATGCGCCGATCATAACGCTACGCGATGTGCGATTCACCTATGATGGCGGCGCGACATGGGCGCTTGACGGTGTGAGCCTTGACATCCGCCGTGGCGAACGCATCTGTCTGGCCGGACCGAACGGTTCGGGCAAATCCACGCTGTCACGTGTCATCGCCGGACTGGTGGCTCCCGATGAGGGATATGTCGTATTGTCAGGCAATGTGGTGTTCGACGAGTCCGGCGCGCACGCCGACGAGTATCGAACCGCCCGTTGCGGCATAGGCGCGGTGTTCCAGCATCCCGAAGACCAAATCGTCACCACCGTCACCGAAGACGACGTGGCGTTCGGACCGGAGAATCTTGCGATTGAGCATGATGAGATCGGCCTGCGCATCTCCGGTTCGCTGGACGCCGTGGATATGAGCGACTATCGCGCTTCCGATCCGACGCGCATGAGCGGCGGCCAACAACAACGCATCGCCATCGCCGGCATGCTGGCGATGGATTCCGATGTGCTCGTGCTCGACGAGCCGACCGCCATGCTCGACCCGCAAGGGCGCGCCGACATCATGCGGGTGCTGGACGAACTCCAGGACCGCGGCACCACCATCATTCTCGTCACGCACCATGCGGACGAGTTGGAACATGCCGACCGTGTGATTCAGCTGGAAGCAGGCCACATCGTAGGCGATGGCCCCGCCGACGAGCGGCTTCGGATGCCGGTTCAATCGGTGGGCCTACCGAAACGCATTGATGATGAGCCCGCCGAAACGCTCATCGAAGCACGCGACATATCGTATCGTTACGTGGACGCCGAACGTGACGTGTTCAACCACCTGTCGTTCAGCATCGGCAAAGGCGAGACAGTGGCGTTGATGGGACGCAATGGCGCCGGCAAAACCACATTGGCGCGCATGCTGTGCGCGTTGGAGAAACCCACGACAGGCTCGATCGTCATCGACGGCATCGCCGTGGCCACTGCGAAGGCGAACGGCGGAACGAAGCCCCTCAATCGCAAAAACCGTACGAGGCTGCGCCGTACGGTCGGCTACGTCATGCAGCATCCGGAACGGCAGCTGTTCGCCGACACCGTGGCCGAAGACGTCGCATACGGGCCTTCCAACCTGGGATTGGATACGTCCGAGGCGATGGAACGCGCCATGCAGGCCATGCGGCTGCTGCATATCGAACATCTGCGAGACCGTTCGCCGTTCGACCTGTCAGGTGGCCAGCAGCGACTGGTGGCGATCGCCGGCGTGATCGCATGCGAGCCGAAAGCGTTGATTCTGGACGAGCCGACCGCAGGTCTTGACGAGGAGGCCGCCGCACGCGTGCACGGGCTCATCCACGAGCTCAAATCACGCGGCGTGACCATACTGCTCATCTCGCATTCGCAGGATGAAGTGGACGAGCTTGCCGACCGTACCATCATATTGGGCAAGCCGGCGAAACGTGCGGACTCTAAGGAATCCACGGAATCCACAGTGAAAGCCACCTGCGAAGAGGAGCCGGATGCGGAACCATCCGTGGACGCCGCCGGCTCGGACACCGCGACCGTGGGGGAGCGGCGGACCCTGTTGGAACGCCTCGATCCGCGCGTGGGCATGCTGTCCGCATTGGCGCTCATGTTCTCCGCGTTCGCCATCGGCTCATTCTGGCAATTGCTGCTTGCCGTGGTGTTCACCGGCGTGATCGCCGCGGCCGGACGCATCAATGTAGGCCGATTGGCCGCTTCCGTGCGTGTGTTCCTGGCATTGTTCGTTTTCTGCGGCCTGCTGAACATCTTCTTCGTGCGCACCGGCACCACGGTGGCGAGCCTCGGGCCGATTCCCATCACCGATGACGGCATCCGCATCGCCATACTCTACGCATGTCGGTTCGCCGTGGTCATCGTCATCGGAGCGATGTTCCTTGCCTCCACCACACCGACCGCCATGACCGACGCGTTCGAATCATTGCTGTCACCGTTCGCCAGATTCGGCCTGCACACGCAGGAGACGGCATTGGTGATGAGCCTCGCCCTGCGTTTCCTGCCGACGCTTGGCATGGAAACGAAAGCGATCATCGACGCGCAGTCGGCACGCGGTGGCAGCGTCGAAACAGGTTCGTTCGTAGTGCGCATCAAAGCGATGGTGGCGGTCGTTGTGCCGGTATTCGCCGCAGCCATCCGTCACGCCGACAACTTGAGCCTCGCCTTGGACGCGCGCTGCTATGAGGAAGGTGCGACGCGCACGCATTGGCGTGTCATGCGCGTCGCCGGCATGGACGTGGCCGTGGCGATCGTGGTGCTTGTCTATCTTGTCGCACTGGTCGTGCCGGGCGTGCTGTTATGATCGGTGCGTTGCGGGCGGATGGGCAAATACCGTCCTCACGCTAGGCTTGAGCGGGTATTTGTAGATAGGAATGGAACACATATGGCACTTACCAAAAAGCAGGTCAAGCAGCTGCGCGGCCTGGCCACCAAACTCAATCCGCTCATCCAGGTCGGCAAGAACGATCTGAGCGAAAACGCCGTCAAACAGGCGGACGAGACCATCGAGAAGCGCGAGCTCATCAAATGCTCCGTGCTCGACGGTTCCGGTCTGACCGCCAAGGAGGCCGGCGAAGGTCTCGCCGAACAGCTTGGCGCGGAACTCGTGCAGGTCATCGGCAACCGTTTCGTGCTCTACCGTCGTTCCCAGCGTGACGACGTGGAGCACATTCGTCTCGTGCGCGAATAGCGATCCGAACGTTATATGAAGCGGCCCGCCCTCCGAAACCAATCGGAAGGCGGGCCGCTTCATATGGAAATAAACAATCGGAAGAGAGCGTGCCGGAGAATCAGCTCTCCTGATCCCATTCGGGCTTCCACGTGTACTGCATGTCGTACGCGCTGGACCAGAACATGTACTCGTTCTCAACGCCGGTCACAAAAATATCGACCAGCTCCTGCTTGCGTTCCTCGCTCACCTCGGCGGCGAGTTTCTCGATATGCTCGATCAGCCAAGCCGAACCCTGCCAGAACTCGTCGGTCTTGTACATGTCCACCCAGCTCTTGTACTGGTTCACATCGAGCGTGTCGGCGAATTCATGGGCAAGACGATATCCGTAATCCGCGTACACCCAAGCGCAGGGGAGCACGGCCACGAGAATGTCGAGGATGTCCTTGCCATAGGCGATGGAAAGGATGTTCGACGTGTACGCGCGAGCGAACGCCGACTGGCGCACGTTGTTCATCTGCTCGTCGGTGATGCCGTAGCTGGCCAGATACGTGCGGTGCACGGTCGACTCCACATTCAACGCGCCGTTCTGCACGTTGAGCATGAACGCCATGATCTCAGGATCGTCTGTTTTGGCCAGTCCCAAAGCATGCACTCTGGCGTAGTCGTTGAGATAACGGAAATCCTGCAGCAGATAGAACGCGAACTTCTCGCGCGGCAGAGTGCCTTCGCCCAGTTCGCGGATGAACGGCTGCCTGTAGCCTTCCTCCCATACGAGGTCGGCGGCTTTGCGCAGCCGCTGCGCGAATGGGGGAAGATTGGTTCGCGTGACGCCCTTCGAAGCGTCGAACGCGGAATCGGAATTGGTTACGGAAATCACATCAGCCATATGGCCATGCCTCCCTACGCTGGTGTCAACCATCAGGTTCAAAGGGTTCGGACGTCCACGCCCATCTCAATCCGTCATACGGATTCCCCTGCATACGCGGTTCATTATGGCAAACAAGTTCGTGCCGTGCAAGGTTCTGTCCATATTTGTCGCGGATTATGCCCGTGCTCGGCTCCATATCGAACATGGCCGATGTGTGGTTGAGGGCCGGTGCAAGAATGGAACGTATGACTGAAAAGCAAGTTGCGAAGAAGACCATCGAAAAGCTGGCTATCGTCGTGGTGACCTACAAGCGCCAGCAGCTGCTCGCCACCCTGTTCGAATCCATCGAGAAGCTTACCGTCGCCCCGTGGCGCATCATCGTCGTGGACAACGAGCACAGTGACAAGACCCATGGCATGGTCGAAGAATTCAGCGCCAAGCTCACCGCGCAGTGGGGCACCACCGTGGCCGACCTGTCCGGCAACGAGAACCGCGTGGTCTACGCGCCGCAGACCGACAACCTCGGAGGCGCGGGCGGTTTCTCCGCAGGCGTGAAGAAGGCGTACGAGCTGGGTGCCGAATGGTTCTGGGTCATGGACGACGACGTCGCCGTCATGCCGGAAGGCATCGAGCGCTTGGCCAAGTGGACCGATCGGCACGACGTGATTCAGGGAAGCCGCTACGACTATGATGGCGGTCCGTTCTACTGGCAGTACGATTTCATCGTCCCGCTCGGCATTCCGAACCCGATCGCACCGGCTGCGTTCGGCCCGGCTGGCTATCGCGTGATGGACACGTTGTGCTTCGAAGGCGGCCTGTTCCGCCGCAACATCGTCGAGAAGATCGGTCTGCCCGACCCGCGTTTCTTCATCTATTGGGACGACACGATGTACGGCTATCGTGCCAGCAAGGTCACCAATCCGATCGTCGTGCCCGACGTGGTGCTGCGCCGTACGCGCGAGATCGGCAATTGGGACATCGCCGGCGTGCGCCAGCTCAACTCCACTTCCGACATGAACCGCTACCACATCATGCGCAACCGCGGCTACATGGCCCGATACTTTATGACGTACGGCGATTACCGTCCGCTGTTGTTCGGCCTGGGTACGGTGCTGACCGCGGTCAAGGAAGTGATTCGACTGACGATGGTGGACCGCGAACATTTCAAGACCGGCATCGTTCAGATCGCCAAGGGATGGTGGGATTCGCGCAAGCTGCTGCATGATCCGGAATGGCAGCCGATGCCGCCGCTGAAGTAACACCGTGGCCCACGCGTTTCCCAACGCGCGGCGATCACGCGATTGACGATTCGTCCCACGTCGGAGCCTCTACCGACGTGGGACGAATCGTTTGCAAAACAGGCGATGAAATATTTACTCGGTTAAGTATTACAATTTGTGCAATCGTTCTCACCATTTGTGCATGTCGCGCGCGATTTTGGGCATGTTGCGAGTTACCATAACACGTACCGGTTCGAATACACCCATAACATACCTTGATAGAGAGGTTGAAGATGATTGAGACTGCACAGGCATTCGGCGTTGACATTGGTGGCTCCGGCATTAAGGCCGCCCCGGTTAACCTCGAGAAGGGCGAGTTCGCCGAACCGCGTCTGAAGATCCTCACCCCGGAGGTGTCCACTCCGAAGGCCGTCGGCGAAATCGTTCGTCAGCAGCTCGAGCATTTCGAGGTTCCGGAGTCCGCTCCGGTCGGCATCGCCTTCCCGGCTCCGATTCATGTGGGCGAGAAGCTTGGCTACATGGCCAACCTGGACCAGTCCTGGGTCGGCGTGGACGTCACCGAAGTGTTCTCCGAAGCTTGCGGTCGTCCGGTCACCGTGGTGAACGACGCTGACGCCGCCGGTCTTGCCGAGCAGCAGTTCGGCGCCGCGAAGGGCCAGGATGGCCTCGTTATCGCCACCACGCTGGGCACCGGCATCGGCACCGCGCTGATTTTCAACGGCGAGCTCATTCCGAACACCGAGCTCGGCCATCTGGAACTGCTCAAGGGCAAGGGCGACGCGGAGAAGTATGCCGCATCCTCCATCCGCGAGAAGCTCGACATGGGCTACAAGAAGTGGGCGAAGCGCCTGACCAAGTACTACTCCCTCATGGAGTTCTACTTCGACCCGCAGCTGTTCGTCGTCGGCGGTGGCGTGTCCCGCGTCTCCGAGAAGTTCCTGCCGTACATCGACATCAAGACCCCGATCATCGCAGCCAAGCTGCACAACGAGGCCGGCATCATCGGCGCCGCATACTACGCGAGCACCAAGCAGAAGTGATGTGTTGACCGATTAGGTTGTCACAAGGCCGTCCGATTCGTCGGACGGCCTTTTTCGTTGTTCCATGTGCCGCAGATGGAAGACGGCAGTCCATGGAGTAGGGTGGAGAGCATGCGTTTTTCCTCAAGAGTCGACATCAGTGAGCCCAATCCCATCGCCAAGGCGGAAGCCACCGCCAAAACAGCCGGCAGACCGCTCGGCAAGCTCAACGACTCCAATCCGACACGGCACGCGCTGGCTCCGGATCTTGTTCCGGACATCTACTCCGCCGACCCGCGCGGCCAACGCTACGCGCGTGAGGCGCTGGCCGCGTTCCTTGACATGCAGGAAATCGGCCATTGCTCGCCGGACGACCTGTACATCCTCAGTTCAACTTCCGAAGCCTACTCGTGGCTTATCAAACTGCTGTGTGATGCCGGTGACGCCGTGCTCGCACCGAAACCCGGCTATCCGCTCATCGAATCGATCGCACGCCTCGAATGCGTCGACATGATCGAATACCAACAACGATTCGACGGCTCCTGGTACATCGACGTGGCCGAGCTGAAAACCGCGCTGGAAGGCCCGGACGGCAATCGCATCCGCGCGCTGGTGCTCATCAACCCCAACAATCCGACCGGTTCGTACGTCAAACCGTCGGAACGCGAGGCGATCGTCCGCCTGTGCCGGGACCACGACGTGGCCATCATCGCCGACGAAGTGTTCTACGATTACGATTTGGAACCATTCGAAGGCAACGCACGACTCGCGGGGGAGCGTGGCGCGCTCACATTCGCGTTGGACGGTTTTTCGAAAATGCTCGCCGCACCGCATGCCAAAGTCGGCTGGATCCAAGTGTCCGGACCGGCAGAAGACGTGGCGGAAGCCAAGCGTCGTCTCGACGTGATCGCCGACGACTATCTGCCCATGAGCGAGATCGTCGCAAAACAAATTCCCGCACTGCTTGAAGCGGCGCCATCGCAGACCGCGCGCGTGCAGGAACGTGTGCGCGGCAATCTCAAAGCACTGCATGCCATGCTCGACGCGGACGAGCAAGGTCTCGTCAGCGTATTGCGTGCCGAAGGCGGATGGAACGTACTGCTGCGCGTGCCCAGCGTGCTCGACGAGAACGAGCTGGTGCTGCACATGATCGAACGCCACGGCGTATCCGGACAGCCCGGCTACTTCTTCGACATGATCTCCAACGGCTATCTGGCCATCTCACTACTGCCCGAACCGGACGATTTCCGGCATAACGTGTACGTGGTGATCGACACCGTCAATGAACTGATCGGCTGAACGGACTGCCGAGTCCGAAATCTCTTCTACGCCCTGTCGCCCTTCGCCGCCTCATACTTCGAACGAACCAAATCCGTGTAAAAATCGACCGCCTCACGAGGCACGCCGTCGAACACCACACGATGGTCGTCGACAACGAGCACGCGGCCGATCGCATATTCCGGACGGACGATCAGATCCGTGTCATGCGTGGCGAACACCACTTGCTTGTCATAGCTGAACAGGGCCTTCGCCACGCGTGCCGACGCCACCTCGTCCAAGCCCTTGGTCGGCTCGTCGGCGACGATCGCAGCGGGGGAGAAGCTCAACGCGGCCGCGATCGCCAGCAGATGCCGCTTCTCGCTATCCAAAGCGGAGGCCGGCTCGCGGGCCACGGAAGCCAAGTCGAAATGCGCGAACAGATTGCCGATGATCGCCTGACGTTCGCTTTCCGGCACCTTGTGCTTCTTCAACGGCAGGTCGGTCGCCTCACGAATCGAAGCCGCCTTGTAGTAGGCGTTCGGAATCTCTTCGCGCCGCACGCGGCCGACCAGATCCTCGACATGCTTCAGATCGCGTTTCACGGCGGGGTCGTATGCGGTACCGTCCGCTTCGATGCGGACCGTTCCGGACGTGGCGGCCAACGCGCCATCCAACAATTTGAGCAGCGTGGTCTTGCCGGCACCGTTCAAACCTATCACCGCCACACGCTTGCTGTCAGGTGTGATATCAAGCGTGGTGGCTTCCAAGCCGATATTGCCGTCCTCGTACATGTGGGCGGCCTGGTCGAGATGGAACGTGACGGACGAAGCCGGTGTGGAACGTTTACCGGCGAACAGCGAATCGAAGAAACCCATACCGCCGATTGTAACGAACCGCAGGCGCAACCGCGCGCAGGTTCACCGGCAGTTCATCCGAATCGTCCGTGCCCGCATGCGTGGCGGACGCCTTGTAATCGGCGAACAGGCTGCCGAAATCCAACAGTCGCGTCACACTGCTGGTTTCGGCATCGAGTTTGACGACCTGGTCCTGCACGGCGTTGTCGTCGCGGCCCAGTTCGGTGGTGAGCAGCACGATGTCGCCTTTGGCATCCAACGTGCGGCCCGAGGATGGTTGCGCGGCGGCGAAAGCGGTTTCATGGTTGGCGACCCCCGGAACATAACTCAAAGCAACAATGATGACAATCGTTATGATTGCCGATGAAACTCAGAGCAAACCGGAAAAACTGCTATATGAATCAGGAAAGAAACCTGAATTTTTACTGGATGTAGCTTATGTCGGACGTCAACCCAACATGAACCAGGACTGCACGTCGAGATAGAGGGCGGGATTGTTGCGCAACATCTCATCGTCACGCCCGGGCAGGAACAACGACATCAGCGCGACAACCAGCGTGAACAGCAGCAGCGCGAGGAATCCGGCACGACATACCCAACGCAGACGCGGCTTGCCGCAATCAAGTACGATCAGCAACGAAGGCAACGCGGCCAAGGCAAACAGCCATCCGAAATCGGCGATGTACCGCCATCCCAAACCAGCCATGCGGGAGTCAATCACCACAAGCAGCAATCCCAATGCCAGGCTGGATGTCAACAACAGCCATGTGTTCGTGCGCCCGGCCTTGCGCATACGCCGGTAGAGGAACGGGCAGGCCAGCGCGGCCAACGTCAACGGAGCTATCGTGAATAAGCCGCCAGGCATTGCCTCGGTAAATCCCCAAGTGGGAAGAGGCGCCGGATTGACGGCGAGGAACGGAAACGCATCCGTGAACCGCAACGGCAGGAACAGGTAATATGCGACGGTCAGCGCAAGATTCGACAATGGCTGCCGATAACTGGTCATATCCGTGACCGTCATCTGATATGAGGTGCCGAAGTCGAGCGGTGATCCGAACCGGACCACGTTGTACGCCAGCAGAGGAATGATCACAATCAACGCGGGAAGCAATGCGGCCAACGGCGCGCGCATCAGACGCCAGACCGACATATGGGGAATGGAGGAATCATTGGAGGCGTGACGGAAAATCGACTGAATCTGCGGCCAGAATATTACGAAAGCCAGCAACGCCACGAGAATGAACTGCGGACGGCACCCCAGATTGGCCGCAATGCACATCGAGCCTGCAGCCAGATGGGGCAACGACAACGACTGCGTGCCATCAACCTCACGAATCCGATCGCCTGACACCGGCACCTGCTTGGCGGCGCCCGACCACAGCCACAATCCCAACACGCTCAGAAACAGGGAGGCGGCGATCGGCACCGAATAGAAATTCGTCCGATACCACAGATACAAACCATTGGAAGCCAACAGCATGAACACGCACAGCATACTGACCGCAGCCAACGGCGCATTCGGACGAATTCGGGATATCACACGAATCACCAGCAGACATCCGAATACCAGAAAACCAAGCATCAGCAGCGGCACGGCCGCGCCGCAGGGCATCATCAGCCCGCCATCGACGAACAACGATGTGACCGCCCGATACGGCAGGAACAACAACAACGCGGGAACCACACCGAAATACGAATACCAGTGCCCCTGATAGAACGCGTAATCCCAATACACTGGGCTTACGCCATCGGCAAGCAACCGCTGCCGGGTGACCACATCATACGGATCCGCCGCGTCACGCAACGCATCCGGCACATCCAAATCCAACCACGCGTGACCATCAAGCAGCGCCCTTGCCACGTAATCGTACTGGTCGAAATCATACGTGTACGTGCCTTTCGTATGGAAGCTCAACGGAGCCGCCTCCACCAGCTGCCACACCACAACGGCACAAGTGACCACAACAGGCACCGCCAGCAGCGCCCCCAGCCACGCACGCTGCCTCACACTCGTCGTATCCAACGGCATCCGCCACAACCGCGAACCAGGCCTCCACACCAGTACCATCGCCAACACGGCCACCATCACGCCGATACGCAACGGATTCAACGCGAACGGTACACGCACATTCGCACGCACCGCATCAAACGGAATCAGCGAACCCTTCGGCTCGACAATCCGCACGCACACCGAACCACCTGCAGCCGCCGCATGCACATACAGCGAACGTGGCGAAGACACCGACACCGAACTGACCGTACCGGCCCTGCGATTGACATCAGGACGGACACGAACCGTGCGCAACACCTGCTCCGATTGTCTGGCTGCCTTATCCAACGCCTTCGAAGACACCGGATCCATACGAACATATTCCGACGAGCCATCCGCATCGACCTGCATATATGCCTGTGTCGGATCGGTGACCTTCAACAACCCCTCGTCAGTACGTTCGAGCCCAGGGCCCAGCACGTTGTACGCGGCGGCGGAATCACCCGATGCGGCCAAGGAACGCCAAAACGGCATATTGCACAACACGCACTCGACCGCCACCATCACCGCGAAAGCGACTACAATGGCTGCGCACATACGACGACGTGCCTGAAAACGCTGCTTCGAAAAAGTCACGTCATTATTCTAATAGCTTCATGTCGCGTTGGATTGAAAGAATGGCACACATGTCTCACCGCACACCATCAGACCCGGCCAGCCAACCGGAACATAACCGGACCATGCTCGAACGCGTCAGGCAAAATGTGCGGCGACTCGTCAACCAGGCCACGCCGCGCCACATCCACGCCAACCCCTTCGGCAAGGCGCTTGACAAGCCCGACGACATCGTCGACGAACTGACCCGCAACGCCATCCGGCTTAATCCGCTCATCAAACGACACGTCATCGACGGATTCGAAGGCGTGCCCGGAGGATTCCGCCTCGGATGGGCCCAACTGCCGCAGACCCACGGCCATGCCTTCTCCATCGGATTGTTCACCGACAGCGACCACTTCGCCCAAATCGCGCTCGCGGACGGCAAAGCGCGTGTCTTCGCCGGCACCGATCCGGACATGGACACGCAGGAACTCGAACCGCGGTTCGTCTTCGTCAAAGAGGAAACCCTTACGTTGGCGGACGGTCCAAGACTCGGCCATGCGGCCAGCCGCAATCCGAAAACGGTGCGCGCCACGCAAGGCGGCGTCGTGGGACGCATGCCGGGCGGTCGCATGATGTGGCTCGCCTCATGGCTCAAAACCGGCAGCCGTTACACGCTTGAGCAAATGCGCGCCAACCTGCCAGCGAATATGCGGTTCGACCTCGAATACCGGGACGCCATCACCATCGCGTTCTTCGCCGCCTACATGCTGCCACAGATGAACGGCCTGCTCGTCGGCTTCGGTTCCGGCAACATTTTCCGCAGGCTCAACCGCGAAGCGCCCATAGGCGCCATCCGACGGTCCATCAGAGACACCATGAGCGCCCGGTCGCATGGCATGCGCGCCTCCGGCCTGGAAGACTACTTCGCCGATCTGATGCGCGAAGCCCACGCGCTCGATACCGATCAAGGGCTCGAAGCTGTGCACGGAGCGGAACCGCTGCGCCTGTACACATCCAGCTATTCCGGATGCTACTTCTTCGCATGGGATTCCTCCCTGCCGTTCTCGGCAGTGCTGTGCGCCCTCAACATCGAGGGCAACCTCAACCGCTTCGCCGCCGTCAGCTCATGGCTGGAACGTAACGCACGCATCGGCGCTCTCCCCACGGAGGACACGGTGACGCGTGCCGAAGCCGCGCAGATCGACTTCGCCCTGCTGGAGAATCCGGCGCTGATCGCGTTGAAACCGGACGACCGGTTCGGCGCGATCCTCGACCCGAACCGGGAAGACGGCATCCAGGCCGCCAGCCGACTGGCGGATATCGCGGCCGACTTCCGGCGTGAAGTCGCCGAATCAACCAAGGACAACGTGTTGGAAGGCGATTTCGGCGCCGACGGAGGTTCCGAATGGGTGTACCGGCAGACCATGTCCCGTCTGCTGCGCAGCCTGCGTCTGCCATACCGTTTCGACGTTGACTTCCGGTGCGACCTCAGCGACGGCGAAGTCGCAATCGGCTTCACTTCTGCTGGAGTGTCCATGATGCCGTTCACCCGATACGACGTATCGCGCCGCGCGTGGATCGACCTGACCGACGTCGAACGCACGCGTATGAGCGTCGATTACAATCTGCGCGTCGGACTCATGATGGCCGCGTTGAGCTTCGGAGCCGATCCGAATGTCAAACGCGTGTCGATGCACATCGATTCGATTGGTCTGGAAGAGGCCGTAGCCGAACAGGATTCCGCCATCAGCGAGTTGATGAGCGAGGCGTTAAGCGCCTTCGAACGCATCCGTACCGGAGACATGAGGCCATCCGGATCCAAAGCCGCTCCAAAGGACGGCGACTACCATGGCGATCCGGCTCGGCCCGTCACTCCGAGAACCACCGATATCTCATCCGAATCAATCGATTCCGACGATTCGGCTGGCTCGGATAGCGTTGGCACTGGAGACGATACGGTGGACGGCCAGTTCGAAGACCTGATGAAAGACATCGACTTCGACGAAATGGCGTTCGCGGTACCGGACGGACGCGCCGATGATGACGACGCCTCCATGCGGGACGACGCCAGCGACAAAACGGAGTACGACACCTACCTCGATGATGATGACGACGATCCGATGGCGCAGCTGCGCAAAAACCCGACCGTACGCAACTTGGTGACCGTCACCTTCACCCGCGACGAGTTCCTGAAGCGGCTCGACACTGACGGATTGGCCCATCCAACCGCCACATACCGCATGTTCGACGCCGAAATGGACGTGGACGGCAAAGGCGCGCTCAAACCCATCGATGCGGCCTTCGACCTTCGTGACAGCCGATTCTCACCGGCGGGAAGCCAAGAAGAACCCGAACTGTCCGACATTCGTTTTGATGACGGCACGGCGCAGTTGTTCGGCTGTGAGAACATGATGGGCCTGTCCATCCAGCGTGTCGACCTGTTGCAGCGCGCCGTGGGGGAGTTCCATCGTCTTGCGCAAAGCGACGGACTCGAATCGGTGGCCAAAGCCAAACAGGCCATGGATATCATCAATTCCATATCCGATCCGGAATTGACCGAATTGGCACCGCAGGTCACCAGCGCGCTGATTGACGGCGAAGACACGCCCGACTTCTCATTCGAACTGGCACAATCCCTCGATGACGAACGTCTGAAGGCACGAGACATGCTGTTCTCCGGAGACGTCGAGCGGGCCATCGAATCCGCCCAGTCCACACTCGAACGCATGGACCGGATCTTCGCTGAAAATCCGGGCGTGCCGCGGTACTTCAATTCATATGCGGAACGCGTCATCTACAACCGCATGTTCGCCACCGAAGGCGAAAGAACGGTGCTCATTCCCGACAACCTGTTCTACATGCATATGGAGCTTGCCGACCTGCTCGCCCAAGTCAAAGGCGTCGATGCCGCGCTGCCGCATCTGAACGCCATGGTGCGTTACGCCCCCGCATACCCGCTGTCGCACCTCAAGCTCGCCGTGCAGCTGGGGCGTGCCGAGGACTGGGATCCGGCACGTGCGGCATGCCTCAACGCGCTGAACGTCGCGCTTGACCGGGAAGACGCCTCATTCGCCTACTATCGCCTCGCCTATGCGGAATGGATGTGCGACCACTTCGACCTTGCCGCCGCCTCATACATCATGAGCGAGGAGATTGCCCCCGGACGTATCGCCATGCTCGAAAGCGAACTGCAGGAACTGATCGGAAGGGCGCAATCGCAGTGCATTCCGGTGCCGACCAACGTGCAGGAAGCCATCCACGTGCTCGCCGACGCCGGACTGCCGGTATGGCCGAACACGCCGGTCGCGCCCCTGATGCACCAAGCGGCCCGCGTCTGCGTGGACAAAGGCATGTTCGTGCCCGCACGCACCCTGTCGGTGGCCGCGATGCGCATGGATTACGAAGACCATGACGGTGCCGACGTGGTGCAGGTGCAGTTCCTGCGCTCTCTGAACAACTAACAAAACGGTCGAACATTTGTGCGATAATCGGTGCTGGCGTGGACATCCGCGCGGCATGGCGGAAATGATGGGAAAGCGGTGACAATGACGAATCGTGATGATTCCGAACAGTTGGCATGGGATTTCGACGCGCCGGAGAGCGACGGTAGTTCCGCGGCCGTCGTGGCCGATGAGGGGCTGGCTTCGCTGACTCCGGGCAGCGAACGTTGGATTGCCGCGTTGCAGCCGACCGATGCCGACGCCATGCGCCTCGACAAGGTTGATGTGGCTTCGATGAGCGCCGAAGCCGCGGCCAGGCTGTGGGCGCGCGTGGCCGCATGGGTGGAATCAGACCAGATCGCATACTATATCGACGATGCCCCCGTCTCATCCGACGCGGCATATGACGCAAGATTGCGCTGCCTGCAATCGCTTGAGGCGCAGTTCCCATCACTTGACTCACCGCAGTCACCGACCCATCGCGTGGGCGGCACGTTCTCCAACGACTTCGCTTCCGTACGTCATCCATCGCGCATGATGAGCCTCGATGACGTGTTCTCCATCGAGGAGCTGCGCGAATGGTACGACGGCGTGCTCAGGGGATTGGATTGGCCCGAATCGAAGCCACTGCCCATGACCTGCGAGGTGAAAATCGACGGTCTTGCGCTGAACCTCATCTACCGCAACGGCGTGCTTGAACAGGGTCTGACCAGAGGCGATGGCGTGACCGGCGAGGACATCACTCTCAACGTGCGCACCATCTCCACCATTCCGCAGAACCTTGCCGGACCGGAGGAAGACATTCCCGAATTCGTGGAGATCCGCGGCGAAGTGTTCATGCGATGGGACGATTTCAACAAGCTGAACGCCGAGAACGAGGACGCCGGTCGCGCGCCATTCGCCAATCCCCGCAACGCGGCCGCAGGTAGCCTGAGACAGAAGGATCCGCGTATCACCGCAACCCGTCGCCTGAGCTTCTACGCGCACGGCATCGGATCGCTGCGTTGGGGTGCGGGGCACGCCGGCAATGGCCATGATGTGGTCAACGACCAATCCGAAGCCTACGAATTGTATAAGAAATGGGGTGTGCCCGTCTCTCCGCACAACCGTGAGGTCACGTCGTTCAAGGAAATCCTCGACATGATCGACTATTACGGCGAACACCGAGGCGACATCGAACACGCGCTTGACGGCATCGTCGTGAAGGTCGACGATTTGGGATTGCAGCGTTCCCTTGGCGCCACATCGCGTGCGCCGCGCTGGGCCATCGCCTACAAATATCCACCGGAAGAAGTCAATACCGAGCTGCTTGACATCACTGTGCAGGTGGGGCGCACCGGACGTGTGACTCCGGTGGCGGTGTTGAAACCCGTGTACGTGGCCGGTTCCACAGTATCCCGTACCACGCTGCACAACCCCTTTGAAGTGGAACGCAAAGGCGTGCTCATCGGCGACACCGTGGTGGTGCGCAAGGCGGGAGACGTGATTCCCGAGCTCGTCGGTCCGGTGCTGGAGCGACGCAAGGGACGTGAGGGCCAGATCCGCCGGTTCGTGATGCCCACGCGTTGCCCGAGCTGCGGCGCGGAACTCGCTCCCGCCAAAGAGGGAGACAAAGATATACGCTGCCCGAACGTGGAATCCTGCCCGGCGCAGCTGACCGAGCGGATCATCAATCTGGCGTCCCGCAAGGCGTTCGATATCGAACATCTGGGCGACCAATCAGCCATTGCGCTGACGAATCCCGAAGAGGACAGGCCCGATTCCATCGACACGTATGCGCCGAACATCACCGAAATCGTGGTGAAACCCGGTGAGGAGCCTGAACCGTACGAGCCGGTGGCGGGACTGGAACTGCCGCCCATGCAGACACCTGTGCTGTCCAGCGAGGCCGGGCTGTTCTCGTTGACGTCCGCAGACCTCAAGGATGTGCGCGTCTGGCGCGAGGCCCCAATCATCGAAATCCACGAGACCGTCGGGTCAAACGGCAAGATCAAGAAAGTGCGCAAACGTGTGGGCGGATCCGGATTATGGCATCAGGTGCCCGCATTCTGGACCGCGCCTACCGCCGCCCGCAAACGCAAGGAAGCCGACATCGACGAGACCGCGGAATATCCGCAATACGTGGTGCCGGATGACGCCGTGGTGATCCGCGAGGAAATCAAGGTATCCCGTGGAGGCACGTCCAGCGTGCAGCCGGTGTACATTCGTCCGGCGGAAAACACCCGCAAGATGCTCGACGAAATGGACAAAGCCCGCCATGCCGACCTGTGGCGCGTTCTGGTGGCCCTGTCCATCCGCAGGCTCGGACCGCCCACCGCACGCACCATCGCCAGCGCGTTCGGTACGTTGGATGCCATCGAACATGCCAGCGTGGACGAATTGTCCCAAATCGACGGTATTGGTCCGGAAATTGCGGAATCCGTAGTCACATGGTTCACCGCGGCCCGTGAGCCGGGCAATTGGCGCGGTGCCGTGCTTGACGCATGGAAGGCCGCCGGCGTAGGAGTCGGACAAGCCCAAGCCAGCGGACTGCCGCAAACATTGGCAGGCAAAACGGTCGTGGTCACCGGCTCGTTGGAAGGATTCTCCCGCGATTCCGCCAAAGAGGCCATCGTCCTGCGCGGAGGCAAAGCCGCAGGATCCGTCAGCAAGAAAACCGATTGGGTCGTCGTAGGCGAGAATGCCGGCTCAAAAGCCGCAAAAGCCGAGGAACTGGGCATCCCCATGCTCAACGAAGACCAATTCAAACAGCTGCTCGACACAGGAATAGTTGAATAATCGCCACACCATCTGGCAAGCCGTGCCGCGAACCGCTACTGTGGTACGCGGCATAAGGAGGAAGCATGAGCGACGAGCGCACCATCGAAGCGCGCATCTACGAACGGCTAAGCAAAGTGATTGACCCCGAACTGGGCAGGTCCGTCACCGACTTGGGCATGATCGCAGCCATTGACGCCACGCCAGTGGCAGGCGAAACCAACACGTACGACGTACGGGTGCGGGTCGAACTGACCGTGGAAGGCTGTCCGCTGTCGCAGACCATCACCAACCAGATCAACGGCGCGGTCGCCTCCTATCCCGATGCCACGTTGATTCCCAGCATCGAAGTCGGCTCCATGAGCCAAGACAAACTCACCCAGCTGGTGGCCGGCCTCAAAGCGGAACGTAAACAGAACCCGTTCAACAAACCCGGCATCAAAACCCGCATCTTCGCCATCGCCTCCGGCAAAGGCGGCGTGGGCAAATCGTCTGTCACCGCCAATCTGGCAGCCACATTCGCGGCGCTCGGCTACGATACCGCCGCCATCGACGCCGACATCTACGGTTTCTCGCTGCCCAGGCTATTCGGCGTGCAATCACAGCCCACGAACCTCAACGGCATGCTCATGCCCGTCACCGCATGGGGTGTGAAACTGATCTCCATCGGCATGTTCGCCGGCGCGGACAGAGCCATCCTATGGCGTGGTCCAAGACTGCAACGCTCCTTGGAACAATTCCTATCCGACGTATGGTGGGGCGAGCCGGACGTATTGCTGCTCGACCTGGCGCCCGGCACCGGCGACATGGCGATTTCCGTGGCACAGGCACTGCCGAACGCCGAACTGGTGGTGGTCACCACACCGCAGCCATCCGCCTCCGACATCGCGGTACGATCCGGCCTGGTGGCATTGCAGGTGCCGATGAAAGTTCGCGGCGTCGTGGAAAACATGAGCTACTACGAGCACAAAGACGAGAAGCTACGTATCTTCGGCGAAGGTGGCGGCGCACGCGTATCCGAACAGCTGACCCACAGCCTCGGCTATGAAGTGCCACTGCTCGCACAACTCCCATTGGAGCCTGAACTGCGCGAAACCGGCGAAGCAGGCCGGCCCGCAGTCCTAACCAAAGAGGGCGCGTTGCGGTCGGACGGTATCGGAGAAACATTCAAGAATCTTGCCGAATCGCTGATGAGACTGCCTCAATAAAATCACCATACGGTTGGAGCGTTCCTCCAAAACAACACATCGGAATGCGACTCAGCCACGGAATACGGAATCCGTTATGAGACAAAACCGACGTAAATCGTGGGTCCCGTGTAATATCAGGCGCAGACACGGGGGCCGAATGGCTGAGAGGAAGCAACCGCTTCAACCGTATGAACGTATACCGGGTAATGCCGGCGCACGGACGTCTCTCTATTTCCCGTGCCTTGACGAAAAGAGAAAGGCACATATCCCATGACTGAAGAAAACCAGTCTTCCGCAGTTCGCAAACACAACAACAAGTGGCGCGTGGTCGATATCGTCGTCGCAGCCATCATCGCCGTCGCATCCGGCGTGATCTTCTGGGGCTGGGACATCGTCTGCACCGCGCCGCTGGCCCTCTTCGAGGCGGTGACTCCAGGCTTCGAAGGCCTGCTTAACGCTTTCTGGCTGTTCGCAGGCCCTCTGGCCGCCATCATCGTGCGCAAGCCTGGAGCCGCACTGTTCGCGGAAACCCTCGCGGCCGCGCTCGAACTCACCATGGGCAACCAGTGGGGCGTCGGCGGCTCGCTGATCGTCGGCATCGTGCAGGGCCTCGGCGCCGAAATCGGTCTTGCCATCTTCGCCTATAAGAAGTGGGACCTGCTGTCCACCACGATCTCCGGCGCACTTGCAGGCGTCGGCTGCGGCCTGTACTACTGGCTTACCAATCCGGCTTGGAGCGCGCTACGCGTCAGCATCTACCTGATCGCCTCCGCCATTTCCGGCGCGGTGCTCGCCGGCGCGGTGATGTACCTCCTGCAGGTGGCCATCGCCAAGACCGGCGTGCTCGACCGCTTCGAATCCGGTCGTACGCAGGAACTGGTCTGATTGTCCGATGCAAGCAAATCCCGCATCACATCAAGGTGGTGCGGGATTTTCTTGTGATGGCGCATCGCATGACAACGGCATACGAAACAACAGCATGACAATCAGAAGAAAGAACGACGAATGACCACTGACGTTCAGAACACAACAGCGGCCGGCGTGACCGCACATGATTGGGGATGGAGACACGCCTCACGTAAGGATTTCGCGCTACGACACGTCGACTTCGACATCAAACCGGGGGAGCGGGTACTGTTGCTTGGCGCTTCCGGCGCAGGCAAATCAACCCTGATGTCCGGTTTGGCCGGCGTGCTCGGTGGAGATGACGAAGGCGAGCGGGAAGGCGAGCTGCTCATCGACGGCGTCGACGCCAGACAAGCGCGCGGACGTTGCGGGCTGGTGCTTCAGGACCCGGACTCGCAGACGATTCTCGAACGTGCCGGAGACGACACCGCATTCGGCTGCGAGAACCTGAACCTGCCGAAAGATGAAATCTGGAACCGGGCACGAGCCGCCCTTGACATCGTCGGGCTCGACTACATGGCGTTCGACCGCTCCACACGAGGACTTTCCGGCGGGCAACGTCAGCGCCTCGCCTTGGCGGGCGTGCTGGCCATGCACCCTGGCCTGCTGCTGCTTGACGAACCGACCGCCAACCTTGACCCGGACGGTGTCAAGGAAGTGCACGACGCTGTCCGCCACGTCCTCGAACAAACCCATGAGACGCTGGTTGTGGTGGAACATCATATCGACGTGTGGCTCGACCTGGTCGACCGCGTCATCGTGCTGGGCAAACCCGAAGCCGATTCGAACGTCGGCGGCGTAATCGCCGACGGCACTCCAGACGAAGTGTTCGGCCACATGGGTCAGGTGCTTGCCGACGGCGGTGCGTGGGTGCCGGGCCGCACCATCGAAAGCCACGCGCCCAAACCGGAACAAATCCGGCAACCGCAGGACGTCGTGCTTTACACGCGGGATCTGAGCTTCGGCTATGATTTCCCGCTCGGCGAGCATATCGACCTCGAATTCCATTCCGGTGAGGTGACCGCGTTGACCGGCAGAAACGGCGTGGGCAAATCCACACTTGGACTCACTCTCGCAGGACTGCTCAAACCGATGGCAGGACGTGTATGCATGGCGGACGATCTGGTACCTCCCCATCGCGAAAACAATGTGATCACATGGAAAAGCCGCGACTTGCTGGGACGTATCGGCATGGTGTTCCAAGAGCCGGAACACCAGTTCGCCGCATCCACCGTGCGAGACGAGGTGGCCATCGGCCCCAAATCCATGGGCAAAACCGACGAGGAGGCGTATTCCATCGCCGACAGGCTGTTGGAACGCCTGAATCTTTCCCGCTTCGCCAAAGCGAATCCATTCACCCTATCGGGCGGTGAGAAAAGAAGACTGTCCGTGGCGTCCATGCTGGCTGCCGCGCCAAAAGTGCTGGTCATGGACGAGCCGACATTCGGACAGGATTTCACCACGTGGACCAGCATGGTCCAATTGATCGCCGGTGCGCGCGACCAAGGTTGCGCGGTCATCATGATTACGCACGATGAGCCGCTCATCGAAGCGCTGGGCGCACGCCGTATTTTGGTCAGAGAGGGGGAGTGACATGCTCGAAACCAACAAAAACAGTGGGCGCGACGGCAATGAAAAGCTCGAAACCATTACCGTGGTGCCACACAAGGAACGTCGTAACGAAACGAAGCCGGCGTCACCGTCATGGTTCGTGGCGAAAATCAACCCGGTAAGCCGTTTCATCGGTGCGTTGATCCTGTGCATTCCGATGTTCTTCACCCTCGATGTCGTTTCGGCATCCGTGGCGTTTGGTTTGGAAATGCTATTGTTATGGATCGGCGGAGTGGCTCCCTGGACGGTCTTGCGCAAGACATGGCCGGTATGGATAGCGGCCACAGGCAGCTTCGTTTCCGTGGCGTTGTACGGCAAGACATCCGGCACGGTGCTGGCCAATCTGGGCGGCATCATCGTCATCTCCCAAGGATCGCTCTATCTGGCGTTGGCCACATTCCTACGTGTCGCCGCAATCGCCGTGCCGGGTGTGATTCTGGCTTTGGGACTCGACCCGACCGATCTGGCCGACGGACTCGTGCAGATTCTGCGCCTGCCGCAACGTTTCGTATACGGCGGCCTTGCCGGCATGCGCATGTTCACGCTGCTGCAGGACGATTGGCGTGCACTCGGCCAGTCACGCCGCTCGCGTGGCCTCGGCGACGGCAGCACCATCAAACGCGTCTTCTCGCAAGCATTCAGCCTGCTCGTCGTATCCATCCGACGTGGAACGAAACTCGCCACCGCCATGGAAGCGCGCGGATTCGGATCCGACGCGCCACGAAGCCAAGCGCGCGAATCGAAACTGCATGCGGTCGACTGGCTGTTCTACGCCATCTGCATCGCGGTGCCGGCAATCGCGTTGGCCACCGCATACTACACCGGCTACTGGCATTGGGCGTTCAGCAACGTGTCCAACTAATGGATGATGATTCCCCAATCGGCAGCTAAATGAAAAAGCTCTCTGTCATACGTTCCAATCGGAATCGTATGACAGAGAGCTTTATCCTATTTCGGCAAGCCTTACACGGCTTCTTACTTGGCGAGCTTATCCAGCAGCAACGCTTCGGTGATGACGTTGTTCTTCAACGCCGGCAGACTGATGGACTCGTTCGGGCTATGCGCGTTGGCCTTCGGATCCTCCGGACCGGTGACCAGCACCTGCGCCTTCGGGAAGATGCGCTGCAATTCCGGAATGAACGGGATGGAGCCACCCTCGCCCTTGTTGACCGGAGCCACACCGAACGCTTCCTCCATGGCGTCCATGGCGTCCTTGGTGGCCTCAGCGTTCGGATCCATGGCCCAGCCCATGCCGTTGTCGAGCTTGTCCACCCACACTTCGGCGCCGAACGGCGCATGCTCCACCATGAACTTGGCCAACGCCTCCTGGGCCTCTTCCGGGCGCTGGTTCGGCGCGGTGCGCAAGCTCAGACGGAACGTGGTTTCAGGAGAGATGACGTTGAAGGATCCTTCCACCGGATGCGCGTCGAACCCGATGACGGTGACGCTGGGCTTCGTCCACAGACGCGCGGCGAGCGAACCGGTGCCGGCAAGACGATACGATTCGACGATGCCCGCGTCGGCACGCACAGTCGCCTCGTCCATATCACGCTGCAGGCCGCCAACCGGTTCCTCGGACGCAACGCCCGGCACGGCCAAATCGCCATTGGCGTCGTACATGGAGGAAATCAACATCGCAGCCAGCGTGTTCGCGTCAAGAATCGGGCCGCCATACTGGCCGGAATGCACCGGATGTTCCAACGCCTTGACATGCACATCAATATCGGTGTTGCCACGCAGCGACGTGGTCAGCGACGGAATCTCAGCGGACCAGTTGCCCGAATCGGCCACAATGATCACATCGGAAGCGAACTCGTCCCGGTGCTCTTCGATGAACGGAATGAAGCTCGGAGAACCCATCTCCTCCTCACCTTCGATGAACACCTTGATGTTCACCTTCAGATCGTCTTCAAGCGCTTTCAGCGCACCGGAATGAATGGCGATTCCACCGCCGTCGTCCGCGGCTCCGCGGCCGTACAGACGCGTGTCGATTTCAGTGCCGACGAACGGGTCGGTGTTCCATACGCTCGGATCCGGCACCGGCTGCACGTCATGGTGCGCGTACAGCAGCACCGTCGGCGCATCCTCGCTGACGTTTTTGGAACCGATGACCTCCCAAGCGCCCGGCGTGCCGTCGGGGTTGTGCGACTGCACCACCTTCGTATCGACGCCGACCTCGCGCAGCAGGTCCGCCACGAATTGCGCGGAACGCTTCATATGATCGGCGGTGATGCCCTTCGCGGAAATCGACTGCAACGCGATCTTCTGGTTCAACACGTCGACGATGCGGTTGAAATCCGACTCGACGCGCGTGCGGATCTCTTCGGGTCCTAAAGCTGTCATAATCCTTGATGCTCCCTATATATGCGTGTGTATTACGCGGATTGAATATCGTGTGACGAATGTCCATTGTATCCGTTCTTTGCAGACCGTCCGACCGCAGCTTGAATCGCAGCTTGAATCGCAGCTTGAACCGCAGCGCAGACGGCACCGCGGCCGGCATCGAGCGTCGATACGTCACCTTACGCTCTATAGGCATGAGTTTGTTTACCAAGAAGGAAGAACCGGCGCAGGAGAACGTCGAGAGCAAGGCTGCACAGCCGACCTCCGGCAAGGGCCGTCCGACCCCGAAGCGCAAGGACGCCCAGGCGCAGAATCTCCGTCCGCTGGTCCCCAAGGATCGCGAGGCAAGCCGTAAAGCCGCCAAGGCTCGTATGCGTGAGCGTGAGAACGCCGAGTACGATGCCATGCAGAGAGGCGACATCAACCACATGCCGAAGTCGGAACGTCTGCCGTGGCGCATCTACATCCGTGACTACGTCGATGCCCGCTTCAATCTGGGCGAGTTCTTCATCCCGGTCGCGTTCATAATCCTGATCGGATCCATGGTCGTCACCTACAAGTGGCCTGCATTGGCGTTGCCGCTCATGCTGATCATGTATGTCTACTTGTTCGCCGTGATTATCGACGTGGCGGTCATGTGGCACAAGCTCAAGAAGAAGCTCATCGAGAAATTCGGTGAGCAGTCCGTGGCCAAGGGCATGCGTTCCGGTTCCTATGCGTGGAGCCGTGCCCTCCAGATTCGCCGTTGGAGGCTTCCGAAGCCTCGTTACCCGAAGCGTGGACACTGGCCGGAGTGATCGGTATCGAGAACCGCCGGTGATTTTTCAAGCCGTCAGCGAACAACTGACGGCTTTTCCATTACCATGGAAAACGATTGCTCGCATCGAACAAAAGCTCACTTCACGTGCGTGCAAACGAATCAATGAGGAACGAATTGGGATTCAATATGGTTCAACAGCATTTCGACATCGCTATCATCGGAGCCGGCCCCGGCGGTTACTCTACGGCACTGCGTGCCGCGGAACTCGGCAAATCGGTGGCGTTGATCGAACGTGACGGTAGGCTCGGTGGCACATGCCTCAACCGCGGATGCATCCCATCGAAGGCATTGTTGACCGCCGTGCATAGCGTCGAAACCATCCATAACGCCGAACGCATGGGCATCAACGCCACGCTGCAGAGCATCGATTTCGGCAGATTACGTGATTTCCGCGTCTCCACCGTGGAAACGATGACGAAAGGGCTGACGGGCCTGCTGGCGCATCGCGGCGTCACCGTATTCCGCGGTTGCGCGGCATTGCAGAACGCGCATACAGTACGTGTCACGCCGGCTGAGGGGGAGACGCAGGTATCGCGGTCCGTGGAAGCCGGCGTGTTCGAACCGGTTGAAACGGAACTTGCGATCGATGCCGACGACGTCGTGTTGGCAACCGGATCGCGTCCGCTTGCGTTGCCTGGAAATCCGTTCGCCGGCGCGCTGATCGATTCCACCCAGGCGTTGGAGCTGAATACCTTGCCCTCCAGCGCGGTGATTATCGGTGCGGGTGCGGTGGCATTGGAATTCGCGTCGCTGTGGAATGCCGCCGGTTGCGAAGTGACACTGCTGATTCGTAAGGACCGCGTGCTGTCCACATGGGAACGCCGTGCTTCGATGACGCTGACACGTGAGCTGAAACGCAGGGGAGTGAACGTGATCGCACGCACCGCGGTGGACCGTGTCGACACTGGCGCGAACCTAGGGGCCACTGTGCACTATCGGCAGGGCGATTCCAATGAGGACCGCACCGCTTACGGCGAAGTGGTGCTTGCCGCCATCGGACGTGTGCCCAATACCGACGCCGACTGGTTCCGCTCCAGCGGCCTGAAGCTCGACGAACGAGGATACGTGACCGTCGACGGATACGGACGGACGAACCTTGATGGCGTGTGGGCGCTGGGAGACATCACTCCAGGTCATGCGCTGGCCCACCGCGCCTTTGAACAAGGCATCACCATCGCTGAGAAAATCGCCGGAGCCGATCCAAAACCCGTGCTTGACGACACCGTGCCACAGGTGGTGTTCTCTTTCCCCGAAGCAGCAAGCGTCGGATTGACGCTCGACCAGGCAAAAGCGCGCGAAGACGTGGTCGAGCCGAAGGAGACGGCATACCCGATGCTGTCCAACGCGCGCATGCTGATGAGCGGGGAAGGCGGATCGATGACCGTCGTCAGCGGTGCGTTTGCGAACAATCCTGATATGCAGGTGGTGTTGGGCGTGCACATCGTCAGCCCAATCGCCAGTGATTTGATAGCGGAAGCCGAACAGTTGGTCGGCAACCATGTCCCGCTTGCCGATGCGGCACGGCTCATCCACCCGCATCCCACGTTCAGCGAGACGCTCGGTGAGGCGTTGCTGAAAGCGGACGGGCGCCCGCTGCATACGAGATAGGCGGAGTAGAATAGCGCAGTCGCACCATAAATGGCATGGTTCCTGATAAACTATCGTCCCAGTGTGTGTAACCGAACCGTCAAGCGAGGAAGTCGATGGCAGATAAAGCAGAGAAAAAGAAGCAGAAGAAGCAAGGCACCATCAGCCAGATCATCCAGATCTTCAAATACACCCAAGCTGAGGATAAGGCGCTTCCGTGGCTGTGCGGTGGCGTGTTCGTGGCACCGATTATCGTGTTCGTCGTACTGGGCGTCATATTCAAGTGGCATGTGTTCAGCTGGATCCTGTTCATGATTCTTGCCGTCATGCTGGGCGTGCTGTTCGCCACCATGATGCTCACCAAGCGTGCCGACAAGGTCGGCTACGCCAAGATCGAAGGTCGTCCCGGTGCCGCAGTAAGCGTGCTCGGCAACATCAGCAAGGCCGGCTTCAACTTCCCCCAGGAACCGGTGTGGATTGACCCGAAGACCAAGGACGCCATCTGGCGCGGTACCGGTTACAACGGCATCTATCTGCTGGGCGAAGGCGATTACAATCGCGTCAAGCGAGCCATGGATCGTCAGGAGCAGCGCATCAAGGGCGTGACCGCCGGCTCCGAAATCCCGGTCTACCGTATGTACGTCGGCACCGGCGCAAACCAGACCCGCCTCAAGGACGTGCGCAAGACGCTGCTCAAGTTCAAGAGCTACCAGCCGACCCATCACAAGAACAAGCTGATGGCCGCCATCCATCCGAGGACTCGTTTCGTGCTCACCAAGACCGAGCTCACGGTGCTCAACGAGCGTCTGCGCACTCTGCAGCTGAAGAACGGCATGAGCGTGCCGAAGGGCGTCGACCCGATGCATCCGCAGCGCGTCAGCCGTCGCGCCATGCGCGGCCGCTGACGGTCATAGCACCCGCATGATGTCACGGAAGGTTCCGATCGTATTCATACGATCGGGACCTTTTTCATGCTGCCTGTCCATTAAATGAACGCTTCTGAAGGGGCGGACGTGGCTGTTCGTAACAATCGAATCGTGATTTTCCGCGAAATCACACCTCGAATATGTCATTACGAAACATTCTCGTAACCCAAATGGCGAGTGAGCGAAACGCGCGACCATAGACTAAGAGCCTGTAAGTAACTTATTCGAAAGGAGCGGTCCCGTGACTGCACTTGAAACCAAGGCTGATGCTGAGGCCCTTATCAACAAGGAAGGCATTGAGTATGTCTCCGTTCGCTTCACCGATCTGATCGGTGTTCAGCAGCACTTCACCGTGCCGGCAAGCGAATTCCTGAAGGACGCCTTCACCGACGGCATGCCGTTCGATGGTTCTTCCGTGGAAGGCTTCCAGGCCATCAACGAGTCCGATATGAAGCTGGTGCCGGACGTTTCCACCGCATTCATCGATCCGTTCCGCAAGCACAAGACCCTCGACGTGGCATTCTCCATCGTCGACCCGCTGACCGACGAGCCGTACTCCCGCGACCCGCGTCAGGTTGCCGGCAAGGCCGAGGCTTACCTGAAGTCCACCGGCATCGCCGATACCGCTTCCTTCGCTCCGGAAGCCGAGTTCTTCATCTTCGACAAGGTACGTTTCGAGAACAGCATGCAGCGCTCCTTCTACGAGGTGGACTCCATTGAGGCTCCGTGGAACTCCGGTATCGACACCGAGGACGATGGCACTCCGAACATCGCGTTCAAGAACCGCGTCAAGAAGGGCTACTTCCCGGTTCCGCCGATTGACCACACCCAGGATCTGCGCGACGACATGGTCGCCAACCTGCAGAAGGTCGGCCTGATTCTCGAGCGTTCCCACCACGAGGTGGCAGGCGCTGGCCAGCAGGAGATCAACTACCGCTTCAACTCCCTGCAGCACGCAGGCGATGACCTGATGAAGTACAAGTACGTCGTCCACGAGACCGCTGCCCTCGCTGGCAAGGCCGCCACCTTCATGCCGAAGCCGATCGCAGGCGACAACGGTACCGGCATGCACTGCCACCAGTCCCTGTGGAAGGACGGCAAGCCGCTGTTCTACGATGAGAAGAACTACGGCGGTCTGTCCGACCTCGCCCGCTGGTACATCGGCGGCCTGATCAAGCACTCTTCCTCTGTGCTCGCCTTCACCAACCCGTCTCTGAACTCCTACCACCGTCTGGTCCCGGGCTTCGAGGCTCCGGTCAACCTGGTGTACTCCGCTCGTAACCGCTCCGCCGCCATCCGTATTCCGCTGGCCGGCACCTCCCCGGCTGCGAAGCGTATCGAGTTCCGCGCTCCGGATCCGTCCTGCAACCCGTTCCTCGCCTTCTCCGCACAGCTGATGGCAGGCCTGGACGGCATCCTGAACCACATCGAACCTCCGGCACCGGTCGACAAGGACCTGTACGAGCTGCCGCCGGAAGAGCACGCTGGCATCAAGCAGGTTCCGAGCTCCCTGGCTGAGGCCATGGACGCCCTTGAGGAAGATCACGACTTCCTCACCGCAGGCGACGTCTTCACCGACGACCTGATTGACACCTGGATCAGCATCAAGCGTGGCGAGATTGACCAGGCTCGTCTGGCCCCGACCCCGCTGGAGTACGAGCTGTACTTCCACATCTGACGGCCGCATAGGGCGGAACATAGCCGGCAGTAGGGCTTTCGCGGTATCCAGAGTAGCCCACTGCACCTATGCTGCACCTATGGTGTTCTGAAGAACCCCACTTCGTCCACAATCGGACGCAAGTGGGGTTTCCTTATGCGTGCCAGGCGGGCAGCGCGTCGAGCCAGGCGTCCAGGTCGGCGCGGCGGATGCGCATGGTCGTGCTGCCCGCCATGCGCGCCTTCAGCAGGCCGTTGCGTACCTGGGCGCGGATGATCTTGGCCGGCACCCCGGTAAGGGCCTCCACCTCGTCCACTCCTAGCAGCGGGCGGTTTTCGATGGGTACGTAGGGTGTTTTCTTCGAATCGGTCATGACGGAGGCTATGCGTCGCGGGAGAAGGGAAGGATGCATCCGGCCGTCTCCCGTGGACGGGGCCGGATTGGGGCGGGGATGAAGCGGTGCCCACGTAAACGATGGCAATCCGCCGAGCATAAGCGGACAAGGAATGCGGCTTGACCGCACGGAACGCTCTTATGTATTCCGGTACCCGGGGGCGTCTTCTCGGTCATCGGTCCCGGTCGATGCCCAATGGGAAATCCGTGGGGGGCAAATTCCACAACCATCGAAAACAATCAGCCGTTTCGGCGGGCTTCGCGATGATTTGCCATGTTCATCACGTCCCCCTGATGAACATGTTTTTGGAGTTGGGCGTTTTTTCGTACCGTTGCGGACGAGGATGGGCAGATTTCCCTTCCTGCGGACTTGAAAACGATTGCTGAAAAACTCGGGTTGCAGACCGAAATGCGTTAAACCGGAATCCAGCCATCATCGAGTAACGAGAAGTTTCTATCCATTCCCCCGACTCCTTTACACATCAGCCTTGATTGCAGGTTCTTTTTAGAAACCTTCCGGATTCATGTTCTTCGAAAACCGGCACCGGCGACTGACTCAAGTAATCCCGTCCCATCGTCAACAGCAACCGATGGACCTCATCCAACCATGCATTGGAGTACGTCACGGGGTCTTGAGACTCGTCAAAGTTCGCCAATCTGTCACGGAAAAGCAAGTCAAGATCCGCATACGCGCTCTCACGAATCTGGTCGGCCATCTCCTGGGTTTTTCCACTATGGTCACCCGCCGCCGACCGCAGATTCCGAACGAACATCGTCAAAGCCGTCACTGCTTTATCCGTGCTCTTAACCACATCCACCACAGCGGCGATACCCGCATAATCATGACGGAACATCACCATGTTGAGAGACAGCTTGTCATCGATGCCGGTTTCGAACACACTGCTTTGCGTGCCATAAGTCATGCCTTGAGCATGGATCGCCACCATATTCAGCACATGCTCCTCTGAGTCAAGCACCTCGGTGCGAATTTCCTCCAGCCATCTGATAATTCCAGGACGGAAATCACCATCATCCCCCACACATAGGATGGGTTCCAAACCACGCCACAATGCCTTGCTCGCATCGTGAGTAACAGGCATATGCGGAGGAACCGGAAGCCCCAACTTCTTCTGCTGCGGAATGCTTCTCCTCCAAGCAGTCATCTTTTCGAATTGCGTAACTACAGAACCCCCTCGCGGAAAACGTGAGGGGGTTCCGTGCTTCTGGTTGGTCAAAGACCGGCCGCCGGTCTCGTTCACGCCCAGGCGGGTGTGCTCATGTCTTATTACAGCCTATCGCCAATTCTCCATGTACTGCCAATCAGGTTCGCCATTTGTCGTTGTCGGGAGTTTGAAACGATTGGCAGCAAGTAGCGTTTGCAAAAATAAAGGCTCTGTTAAACCAAAATTGACATAAGGTCATTCATGCGAAAACGCACATGAATGACAATCGTCCCCCGTTGCCAACGAAGACAAAGAGGGACGATTGCTGGACAGTCCAATAGTATTAGTATTCTGGCTACAGTTCTTCAAGTTGGGTGACTGACGCATCCGCGTCATCGATTTTGTGTTGCATAAAGCATTGCATGTATTCCCAGTCGGGCGAGCCGTCTGCTGTAACAGGAAGTGTCAGGGTCGTTTGCTCCATCGCTGCCTTGTTCCACTTGTTGTCATACGAGAACGCATGACTGGCCTCCCAGAACACTGGTTGGAGAAATAAGGCGATTTGTTCATTCAACTCAAACTTGGGGTACAGCACATTAACGTCATCCGATGCCCAAAAAGGTTTCGGCTGCCAGAATGCTTTACCCATCGCCTTTTGACCGTTGTACGCGACGGTGAGTGTCCCGCCGGGGTGAACGTGTTCACGATTGCCGATATAGGCGGTGATTCCGTTGTTTTCCAACGTTGCCCCAATGAATGGCAGGTCACCCGAAATCATGTCCGCACGGGTCAGTCGCGTGCCTTTCTGAACAACAAACAAATCAGAGATAGCGAACGGTCTCCACGCGGAGCTGTCGATACGCCTATTCTGTAGGCTCACGTCGCACAATTCGTCAACGGTGGCCGATGATTCTCGCAGCACGCCCGCCATATAGTCTGACATATATTCCCAATCAGGCTCACCGGACGGCGTTGCGGGGAGCCTGATTGCAAAATCAGTTTTAATGTGTCTGTTCAACTCGTTGGAAAACGCTTGATAATGCAAGTCGCTTTCCTTATGGATGACACTTGCCGCAAACTGGCACGCTGCTAAGGAAATCTTATCTGCTGGCTTGAGCACGATGACGTTCTGACTTGTATAGAACGGTCTATTCTGGACAAAACACGCACCGATACTTCCGCCTAAAGCGAGCGTCAGGCAACCAGCCGGATATGGGTCAACGTCGCTGACTAACGCACACGTTGCGTTTACGCCGTTGTTCTGCGCGGTTCTCCCAACGAAGTTGACCTCATTGACCGCAGAATCCATCTTGACCCTATCGAATTTGTTTCCCATGTCAATGAGAAACATGTGCGGGTCATATAGGTGAAACTCCTTCCACCTGCTTGTATCAATCTTCGCCATCGGCGCTGTCGCCTTTCCGCATGGTCACAGTCACGGACTCATTGTCTGCTTCGATGTCACTTGAGTACATCACCTTCTCGAACAGACTGTTGCTAAACTCCTTGGCATCGATGCCCCTCTTGTACATGAGGTAATCCATTGCGGTCTTGCGAAAATCCTCTTCGGTAATCTCAAACGGTTTGACGGGTGCCTGATAGGACATGCACTTATTCGGCTTCTCCCACTTGCAGGTTTCGTCTCCTGATTGCTTGATGACGATATCGACCCAATGGTTTTCGATTGCAGGCCAACGGCCGTGTAGGTCGTGCCGCCCTTTGTTCTTCACAGTCTCCAACCCGTCATCCTTCATCCAGCAGGTGAAGAACTCGTTAGCGCCTTGGGGTACGCCCGCCTCGAACACGAAGATGCTGGTAGTAACACCGGTTCCTTGGAACACGTCTTCTGGTAGTTTGATTACCTTGCGGAGGCGATGGCTTTCTTTAATGCGCTTGGTGATGCCACGGGTCTTCTCAAGCTTTTTGTCGGGCAGAATGAACGCGCACATGGTGCCTTGCGGTACATTGTCCAACACGTTCTCAACAATGTTCATGCAACCGAACTTCGTCTCAAACGGCGGGTTCATCAGTACTTTGGTGATGCCCTTTGACTTAATCCACGCCCCAGCCTCCGAGGTGCGTGAGTCAAGGCATTCAAGGTTTGTCTTGCCGTCCTTATGGATGAGCATGTTCGCGCAAGCCAAGGCGTACACATACTTGTAGAACTCGATGCCGTACAACTGCGATGATTTGATTGCCTTGGCTTTCTCGGTGTTCATGCCACCGGCCTCGTGGATCATGTTGCTCATGGCCTTGACAAGGAACCCGCCCGAACCGCAGGCTGCATCCAGTACGCGGTCGTTCTGGTTGACTTCGAGGATGCGGTACATGAAGTCGGTGATGTGCTCGGGGGTGAAGACCTGACCTGCTTCGCTCTTCTTCTTGTATCGATTGAACTCGTTGAAGAAGATGCCCATCACGTCCTCGCCGCGCCACTTGTTCGAATTGATGCACTCGGAAACGCTAACTACGCAGTCAATAAACTCTGCGATGGCCTGCTGGTTGGTGGTCGTGTTCATGCGGATGGTCGAGTATTCGTCCAGCAGGATGTCGATTTTGCTGTTTTGCTTGCGGTCGTTCTCCAGTGACGTGGACAGTGTGGTGACGACCGTCGCGTTGAATGTCTGGTATGGGGATTCTTTGAGGTTTTCGAGTTTGGCACCGTATCGTTCGGCTACGAGGGCACATGCGGTGAGAATCATTCGATGATACAGATTGGTGACGCCGAATTCACTGTGAAGCAGATTGTTAATGCGCGCGGTCAACGTGTAGATGCGTTGCTTATCGATACCTTCGTCGAGGAATAGGTCGATGTAGAACTGCTTGTTCTGCAATTCTGTGGGTGCTTGCACTTCCGTCTTGTTCTTGAAGCAACGCACGGTGCGACCGTTGTACAGAATTCCAATCACCTTCGAGTACTGGCTCATGGTCACATCGACGTTCTGATTCAGCTCGTCAACCCACTTCTGCGCGTCCAAATCGGTGTCTTCCGATTTGGCTTCTAGAATGATAGCCACGCTACCCTTGTCCTTGGGTAGATACCAGCCATCGGGCTTGTAATTCACGCCCTTAAACCCCAATTGATTGAACGTGGTAATTTGTCCAGTTCCACTGGTCGCCTCGTCACTATCAACAAAGCCAAGGATTGTTCCTGCTGAATTGCGAACTTGATCTTCTGTGCGCACCATTGCTGTGCATACCTTTCTCAATACCCCAGAGCCATCTTCACTGCCTGGACTATTGCTGTTTCCGAGCGGTCGGGCTATTTGTCCAATTGTTCGGTTCTCTCCGTTTCCGCACCATTGCCCGAGTGGAGGTCGAATGGCAGGCCTTTTTCTCTGACGACAGCTTTAAGGAAGATGTTGGTTGCGCTGGTGAGGTTGAGCCCCAGCGGTTTGAGTATTTGCAGTGCCTCGTCTTTGAGTTCTGGGTCGAGGCGCATGGTGGTGGTTGGTGTGTTCGCCATGCTCTGCTCCTTCCGCTCCTGCTAGCTACATCGTACATACAGTCTATATCGTAGCATCTCATCAAACTCAAGCCCATCGTCGAGGTGCCAGTACGGTGGTGCCATCCGACAGCAGATACGCGTCGCCAAGCGTGTTCGGTTTTAATGGGAGCCTGCGATCCGGATCGTAGACGACGACCAGCCGGCGTAAATCCAGCCACAGGCTCAGATCAGTGTCATGCCAGCAGGTGATGACCGTCGCATCGGATGGATGGAACGCCGGTTCGCCCATCCTGTCGCGTGGCGTCATATAAACGCATGATAGGCTCCTTTTTCGCTTACGGTTGCCTCATGCATCCACGATTGCAGGATAGGCATCCCTCGTCCGGCATGACGCATTGTTCGCATACCAACGCACCGCATGTGCCGCATTCGCGCACACAGTGGGTGCACACGCCGTCACCACACCCGTCGCACGTCTGCCAACACTCATCGCATACCCACATGCCGCACGTCCGACACTGGTGGTCCGCACCTGGCAATGGATTGGCGTTCCAGCAATCCCGGTTTTCGCATTCCAACCGGATATGGCGTTTCGCCACGTCACGCATATCCAGCGCAACCTCCCAGAGACGTGAAAGCTCGTTCACGTCCGTTCCATACGTGGCCTCAAACCAGTCTGACAATGAGTCGGGCACATCCGATAGCCAACGATCCATCTGGGCGGCGATATCCGCTAGACCATACGCCTTTTTTCTCAAATCCTTCCCAAAGGGAGAGAAAGCGGAGGCGATGAAACTTCCATATCGCGAACGTTTCTTCGCGGCGACCTCCCTTTTCAGCATGCTGGCGGTCATCATCGTCCGTTTACTCGGAATCGTCACCGACCTCAACAAACGTTTCGGATTCGGCATCGACGCAAAAGCATGGGAGGAGCAGGTGATCCTGACAGACCAAGACGACGGAATCGTCTCCCAGAAAATGGTGCTCCTGCCTTATGACACGAAGCTGGCCGAAGGAGTCGATCCAAGCACCCTTTCAGGGGCCGTGGATGCCACCAGTCTTACCGAGTTCAGAAGAGCCATCCAGCCCGAATGCGCCGCAGATGCTTTCTTCCTTCACGAGAAGGAGACCATAGGCGAGTTCCATGCGATATATTCATGGAAAAACGGCATATTGACGGTTTTGGTCGCCGACGCGCTCCTGCTTGAATTCGATACGACGAAGAAACACGGTGCGGAAGCCTATGTCAATAGCAGTTTTACGCCAAATGCGGAAGCGGTGAAACGACTGCTACCAACCGTGCGAAAAAGCGATCTGGTTCGTATCGTTATCCCATGCGGGGACGGTAAAAACCTCTACGCCATATATCCGTTAGCCATGGCGACGGACGATACGAAGTCCGACCGTGGATGACGTGCCCTCACGGCCGGGCTCACACCGGCACCGACGGGCCGGATGTTTTCGGTACGGGCATCCGCATACATGCGCCCGTCCCTTGGCGTCCGGCTACAATGGGGGCGATTCCACTTACGATCGGAGGACCGGATTGTCTCTATCCCCACAGCGGCAACTGGACAATTACCTGAGCCAGTTCGCGGAGAAGCAGGTCGACGGAAAATACCTCGGGCTATATGACGGGGAGCAACGGTTCGGTCGCGTCTTCGCATGGCTGCACGAACAGTACAACGGGGCCTTCGAGTTCATGAACGCCAAGGCACCGCAGGGTGTGAGCGGCCACTTCAACGCCGACCCCAGCCGTGACCTGATGGAGGTGAACGAGACATACTCCGCTTTGCTGAGGATCGCCTCCAAGGCCGGGATACGGATCAAGACCAAGCCCGAATACCAAAAGGTGATCGACAGCTCCCGCGGATGGCTCCAACCTACTCTCGGGAGTCCCATCCCGGAGGGGCTCACGCCGATAGAGGTCGAATACTACGACACGGTGTTCGAGACGGAGGATAGCGGGATAATGCTTGCCGGAACGAACCAGGTTCCTCTCCAATTCGTCGGGGAGGGATCCTATGCAATCGTGCATAAATTCACCGACCCGAACTACGGCATTCAATTCGCGCGCAAGAAACTGAAGAAAGGCGTGAAACCCAAGGAGGTCGAGAGGTTCCGCAGGGAGTTCGACATCATGAAGCGGTTCGACTTCCCCTACATCCTGAAGGTCTACCGCTACGACGAATCCGACAACAGCTACACGATGGAATACTGCGAGCACACGTTGAAGGACTACATCTCGCACAACAACCAGAAGATGTCCCTCTGGGCCCGCCACAAGATGGCGATGCAGTTCCTGTACGCGATGAACTTCCTGCACAGGCGTGGCGTGTGCCACCGCGACCTCAGCTACAGAAATGTGCTCGTCCATACGTATAGGGGCAGCGATGCGTTCATGGTCAAGGTCTCCGACTTCGGGCTCGCCAAGGAGAAGACCTCGGACCTCACGAGCACGGGCTCCGCGATGAAAGGCTCCATAATAGATCCGGCCCTGGGGTCGTTCAGGGACTTCGGCCCGGTCAACGACATATACGAGGTCGGCTTCATCCTCAACTACATCCTCACCGGCAAGGAGAACCTTGTCACCGATGGATCGCGGCTGGGCTCCATCATCCAGAAATGCTCGGCCACCAACCCCGCGGACCGGTATCAGACGGTGAAGGGCATCATCGAGGATATGAGAAAGACGGAATGCCCCGTCGGATAAAAACGGGCCCCGGCGGAAGGAAGTGATAAAAAATCCGCCGGGGTTTTTCGACTTGCCGGGCCGCGCATGCGGTCAGGGCCGTCGGCCCCGGCGGGAGGGTTATAGACCCCGCCAAGGGCTTGGGACCATTGTATCAGGCGCGACGGCGGATGAACAGGCGCTTGTACACCTTGCGCCCGCCGATGGTCGGCTGGGCAATTCCTGATTCAGGGTTCCATAGGCCGTTCGAGAAGCCGCGGCCCTCACTCTCCGAGCAGCCGATGATCTCGAACTGTTCGGGATTGTAGGAGTCCATGAACGTGATGGGCACGCCCATGACGCCGTAGTAGTCCTCAGGGATGTCCTTGACTTTCGACACCTCGATGGCGTCGTAGTTGTCGTACTTCGGATAACGCGACGGGTCCTCTTTGTAACGCCGGTAGAGGAGCAGGTCCTCGTGGCGCTTGGTGATGTCCAGGTTGGTGTACCAGCAGACGCCGGCGACGTTGAGGATGATGTCACCGTTCCTGTCCTTTTTCGCCTTGGGGCTTTCGACCTCGGAGTTGGATGGCATGATCATCCATCGGCCGCCGTTCAGGGAGGTTGCGCCTATCCAGAGCTTGTCGTCACGAATAAGCGGGAAGACCTCCTTGTAGGTGATGGCGTTCTTGTTGCCCATGATGACGAACTTCTTTCCGTGCTCCATGAGCGTCGCCACATACTCGCGGAACAGCGAGAACGGCGGATTGGTCACGACGATGTCGGCTTCGTCCAGTAGCTCCAGGCATTCCTTCGACCTGAAGTCCCCCGCGCCGTAGATGCCGTCGCCATGCAGCTCCGTCAGTTCGTTCTCCCCGGAGTCCAGCAGGTTCCTGATGTCGTCCATATCCAACCCTCCGTCGCCGGTGGTGTCGCGGAAGACGTTGACGACGGCCTTGTACGCCCTGCGGTGTCGTCCCGTATTCTCGTCCACGTCATCGTCGAACAGGGATGGCTGGTACTCGCCGCCGGCGATGGGGGAGCCCGAGTAGCAGGTGGCGATGAGCTTCTTCAGCCCGAGGGGGTTGAAGTTCAATGCGAAGTACTTGAAGAAGTTCGACTCGAACGGGTCGTCGCAGTTGCACAGGACGACCTTGCCTTTGAAATGTTTCCGGTAGTGAACGAGCTCGTGCTCGATGTCGGTCATGCGTGTGTAGAACTCGTCGTTCTTGGCCTTCTTGGCGGCCGATAGTTGGCTGTTACCCATGCCCGTGGGCTATGCGTCGCGGACGGACGTCGCCGTCGGCGCCGAACGCGCTCCGACGCCCGGAAAAAGCGGCGAATACACTTAACCGCGGGTCGTTAACTGCATCGTTGCAGTTAACGATGGCCTTTGCCGCATGTCGAGAATGGCTTCATTCCGCCGTTTTCCGGCCTGAAATGCAGTTAATGCAGTTATTGCAGTTATTTGCCTATAAGAAAACGGAAAGGCATCCGGGCGATACGTGGGGGGAACCATCGGCCTCCATGCCTTCACCGAAAAGAAATCGCAAATGACTACATTAACTACATTAACTACATTTATTGTCTGAAAATGGCTTCATTCCGCCGTTTTCGGGCTTTTCCGTTAACTGCGATCCGGACGGCGGCAACTGCTTTTTTGCAGTTAACGTCTTCAAGCCGGTCCGGGGGTGCCCAAATCGCCTTCACGCTGGTTGATTTTGGACACGCCATGAAGGCCGAAGACCGATGCCCCTCGTGTCCGCCCGTATGCCTTCGCCAACCGCTGACATCCCAATCCGGGATATATCCCCTCCATCGCCGTTCCCGCATGATTCCGCCGTTTTCGCCATCGGATTCCCTCAGGACGCATAGGAGACGCCTGAAGGTCTTTGCGGCATCCGGCCGCATAGACGCATGACGTCGAAAGGAATTGACGATGGACGAACAGGACGAATTGGTCACCATCGCTTGGATTGCCAAGCGCATGGGCATCGCGCGCCCGAGCGTGACGAAGATCATGCGGGCGATGGGGGTGCCGCGCTACGAATTCACACCCAAATGCGTGCGCTATCCGAAGTCCGCGGTGGAGGCGGCCATCGCCGCCAGCTACCAGCCGGCTTCGGCAAGGAACGAATAACCCAAGGCAAGGAAGAGCCCGCCGGATTGGGAAGGACCCGGCGGGCGGAAAGGATCGCACATGCCGAACCATGTGGACCCGGAGGACGCCATGCGTCCCGGGAAGGACTATACGGCCGAGCAGCTCAACGGGCTTCTGGCATTGCTGAATTCGAAGTACGACCTGCGCGGCGGGGACATCGACACCCATCCGGTGCTGGGAGGCATCCGTTTCAGCGAGCCGCCGGCGTTGGACACGGCGGACAGGTGGCTGACGGATTCCGGCCCCATCGCGGAGGCCGCCAAGACGTCGACGGGGAGGCCGATCTGGCCCATCGGCTACCAGAAGGCCGTCACCGCCATCGTGGAGGGCCGCTACCGCTGCTGCGAGGACGACCCCGACACGTTCTACGCGTTGGACAGGCCCGACGACGGCGTCGAGGCGATGTCGAGCTACCATGTGCTCGACTTCGCCGTTGAGCTGGAGGTCAGGACATCCGGCCGCGTCAGGGAGATCGAACGCGCGCTGAAGGCGATGATCCGCCTGATGCCGCGGCTCCGCCCCGACCTGTACGCGCCGGTGCGCCGCGGCGCCCGAATCCATACGCCGTCCGGCCGTCAGGCGGTCATGTACGTCAAGGACGGCAGGCCGACACTGGTACGCGCCCAGGATGGGTCCGACGGCGTGCCGTACATCGTCGACGTCGAGGTGCCCGAGGAGGCGTTGCCCGGCTCCGACAAGGACTGGCGCATCATGTGCGGCCGCGTCCACCAGTGGATGCGGTTCGTCACCAAGACCGAGGCGTCCGCCATGAACCTCGCCCTGTACTGGGCGTATCCGATCATGGCCCCGCGGATGGAGAACCTCTGGTGCTTCTACGGCGACGGCGGCGACGGCAAAGGCATGCTGATGAAATCCTTCAAGGATGTGTTCGGCCGCTGGTGCGGCGACATCGACATCGAGCGCCTGGCCGAGGGCGGCTTCGACGGCGGCAACGAGGCGGGCAAGCTGACCGACGCCCTGTGGGTCTTCGACCCGGAGTCCGATATGTCCGACGCGAAATGCGCCCGTGCGATGAAGAGGATCGCGACGGGGGACCCGTTCACCGCGCGTTACGGCGGCGGCGTGGCCTATGAGGTCCGGCCGCATTGCGGCTTCATGGCCGCCACGAACCTTCCGCCGTACAAGGAGGCCACCCGCGCGTTCGAGCGCCGTCTGGTCGAGGTGAACGCCTATGACGGCCACCTGCCGGCCGAGTTCGCCCCGATGGCCGACTGGTTGGACAACCGCCACGGCGCGGTCGAGCTGCTGCTGACCAGCGCGAACCTGTGGGCCGGCGGATACAAGCTGGATCTGGACGAGTCCATCGGCACCCTGACCGGTCTGGGCGAGGATGAGCTGTTCGCCATCAAGGAGCTGGTGGAGAAGGGCTTCACCGTGTCCGCCGACAACCCGTATCTGGGCAAGGGGCGCCGGTACAGCCGCTCCTTCATCAACCGCACGGGGCTCAAGACCGGACGGCGCCAGGGGCAGTTCGGACTGATGGTCAAAAGCGAGTCGATGTTCGCCCCGTACCGCGAGGCCATGGAGTCGATGCTGACGGCCGATGTGCGCCGGGCCGAGGAGAGGCGCGCGGACCGCGCCGCCAACCCGGCCACGGACCTGTCCACGTTGGCGCCGAACGGCATGGACCCGGTCGACTGGGCGCGCGCCAAGCGCATCGGCGGCGACACCGGCGTGTACGTGCCCGCCGAGGGCAAGGTGGCCCGCGACTGGAAGAGGAAGACGGAGAACGGCGAAGCCACGCCGCTGCCGGACTTCACGAAGTCGGACAGCGCGGCCGAGGTCGCCGGCGAGGGCATGGTCATCATCGACTGGGACGCCGACCACGACGGCACGGGCGACCCGCACGGCCTGAACCGCATGGAGTGTGATCTGGGTGCCGTCATCGGCTCCGACGACTTCCCCATGCCGTATCTGGAACGTTCCGCCCGCGGCGGCTACCATGGCGCGTACCGCGTGCCGTCCGACCTGATGCCGTTCTTCAAGAAGAGCGCCGTCGGCAAGGCCACGAGCGGGGACCCGACCCTGCTGGTCGATTTGAAGGCGGCCGGCGGCGGCTACGTCATCTGCGCCGGCTCCAGGACGGACCAGGGCGCATACGAGCCGGTGTCCGCCCCCGCCGACGGCAAGGTGCCGATGCTGACCCAGCCGATGCTGGAGCTGTTCTCCGAGTACGGTTTCATCCGTCTGCCGGAGGCGTACATGGGGCCCGACGGCAAGCCCCATGTGGGCCACGGCGACGCGCGCCCCACCGTCGCGCCGAGCGCGTACGCGCGGTTCAAGTCATCCGACGGCCGCCTGCATCTGGACACATCGCCCATGGCGCCCCACACGCGCCACAACGAGCTGGTGCGCCGCGCCAAGTACGTGGTGGCCGCGAGCCGGGCCATGAATCTGCCGGAGTCGGCGGTGACGGAGGCGTTCGACACCCTGCGCGCCCTGGCCGGCGACCATGACCCGTCCGACACCGAGCGCGTGCTGCGCGACATGGCGAACGGCTACGGCTGCAAGTACTTCGAACCCAGGAACGACTGAAAAAGGAAAGGAAATCAACGTAATGTTCATCTCACCCGAACGGCTCGACGATCCCGACTTCATCGACCGGGCCAACAGGACCTATCTCTTCGGCATGTTCGCCGAGGAGTGCGGTGCCAACGGCGACATGGCCAGGGAAGGCCGCGTGCCGATGGCCCGCCTGTACGTCCAGGGCGTCCCGGCCGTCCGCGATCTGGACGTGCTGGTGTGGAACCCGGACGAGGGCGCGCCCGTGTTCGGCGACAACCCCACGCTGGTGGTGGACAGGCCGCCGAAAGGCCCCGACCACATCGGGTCGTTGCACCTGGGTATGGGCGGCCACGGTGCCGTCATGTTCGTGGAGCATGGGCGCGTCCGCTTCGCCATCCCCGGCATCGACGTGGATGGCCGTTTCGCCCTGTTCGACGATGACCGCCGTTCGCTGGCGCGGATGGACTGGGAACGCACCCGCGCCGCGTACGCGTACGTGGAGGGACTCGAGGCCAAGGAGGTCCGCCCCGGTCCGAAGCCGGCCCTGACCGACGGGCAGCTCGTCATCATCGGCCGCATCGCGGAACGCGAGTACGTGCCCGAAGGCACGCCCGAACCGGTCGGCGGCTGGGCCGCGCTCGGCCTGGTGTTCGCTTGGGGCGAGGAGGATGACGGCACCTGGACGCCGATCCACAAGGTAGGCCCCAAGCCCGGGAACCTGGCGCTCTGGGAGCGTGCGTACGCCGAGTACAGGAGGCGGCAGTGCTCCGTCTTGGTTCCGCTCGGTCTGTCGGACACGGAATGGTTGCGCGCCGTCGGCCGCATGGGCCTTACGGCCGCGGTCACGCCGCCGACGCCGACCCAGCTCGAAGCGGTCAAACAGGCGCTGAAGCATGGCCACACTCCCGTCGGCATGAAGCGGCCGGAGGGCGGCTGGGCCGCCATCGGGCTGGCGCAAGCTTCGCGCCGTGTCGCCGGCAAAGGCGTGGAGCATTATTACATGCCCGGAAAGACGCCGGAGCAGCGCGCCCGCTGGGAGGCCGCGGTCAGGGCGTACAGAACATCATCCGCCTGCTGACGTCCCGCATATACTGATGGGACGGGGGAGGACATCCGTCGCGGCCGATCGACGGCGCCGACGCGCCGCCGCGATACCGACCGGCCAGGTTCGGAGCCGACCCATGGGCTCCGGTGGAGAATCCGCCGACACCACTTAGGCGGACGAGTCCCGCGGAGGATTTAGGTCCTTCCCTTGACGCCGGCGGCGCCCCATGAACGGAGGCGCCGCCGGCGTTTCCTTGGAGGAATGACCGTCTCCGTTCAGCTGTCTCCGCCTGCCAGAGGGGATAAAAAGGACGTGTCTTTCCAGCAGCCGATCCCTGTATATATGGGCGTGCACTCATGGATGGTGCGAATCATCTCCGATGGATTGAAGGCATCCGGCTGATACGAGCCCATGACTTTCTTCCGAAGAATAGTCGACGCCGGGGCCCTTGGGTCTACCGGCGTCAAACGGTCTTTTCCGTCGCCCGCGAACGACTTCTCGTGAAATTGTAATGAGCGCGCTCCCTGACCGGACCATTATTGTCCGTCCGGACTCGGACTGGCATGTTCCGCCCTCATCGGGCGACGCCGATCATGCTGGCGGCGGCTTTCTTTTCACGCGGGACCGGCGCGGAACGCGCGGCTTTTGAAAGAACTTGACTTGAACAGGCGGGTGTGAGGAATGATTCATTGAACGTACTGCCCTGATGCAACGTGGTCAGATCAAGCCCACTCTGACCACGTTGACGCCACACAAGAACGTCACCATGCGCGCGGGATGCCGGAGTCGGCAGCATGGATACGTATCCAACAGAATGTGGAATGTTCCGAATCCCCCTTGTCCGTAGATGTCATATGCTCATACGTATGGGTATAAAGAACGCGCGCAAAAGGGGACATTCGTCCCGCTCGACAACAGAAAATACTGATGAGGGAAAATGGCAAGAAGGCTCTTTCAAACCAGTTGCCGATTGTGAGGAGAAAAAAATCCCCCGTCCGATAAACGGATTGGATGGTCTGCCCATCGAAGGAGCTAGAAAAATGTACGTCGCATGGAAAAAGGGCTCAGAACTACAAAAGTTCTATCAGTGCATCCAAATGAATTATGACAATGACGTCGACTTTGAAGTACCAGCCGACGATGACGATGCAGAGTCCAAATTGGAGTCCACAGGTCAAGAAGCAGATTGTTCCTGGAATGGAGCGGAGATAGACTGTTCGCATGGCATATGTCATATGCACCCCAATGGGCATCGCCCTCCCAGTGGGAAAGTAGAACCAAAAAGGCTGATAAAAAAGTTAGACTGCGTAGAAGATGTACGGGAGTCCAATAAAAGGGCTTCTCGTATTATCTCGTCTACCGTTACGCGAATAGTAAGGGAATACGGAGGTGATTTCAGTGAGTCAAATGTCACGCGTGCAGCCATACAAGCATTATCGTGAACTGACTAAGTTCGAGTCCGAGCTTGACTTTGAAATCGCAGACGGAAAATTTGACGATTTAATTACGGTTCATGACCCGAATGGGAACTACCATATAGTTGCCGCCCTTGCAAAGGAAGAACTATATTATCTTAATGAACGAGTTTCTTCCTGCGGTGGGTATGCCAATATATTCGTCAGTGATGGAGCGCGGGTTCACGTTTTGTATGCCCAAAAAGCAAATAAGGCACCATCACAGGCTGAAGACTTCACCGAATTGAGGACAGGTGCTTCGACAGTGGGAACCTTTATAGATTACCTTAAACGGCGACCTAATGGCGTTTGCATTCCTTCTTCTTTGGAAAGAGGCTCGGGAGATAATCTAAGCGTCAATAGCGATACGGTTGTTACTTGCTTGCGGGATTTCGCCATGGCATAAATTCTGCAAGCGCATAGGGCTATGGATAGACAGACGTTCTCGGAATTACTCTGCTTCCGAGAACGTCTGTTTTTGATTGGAATATCGACATTGGGACACGTCTTTCTGATTGGATCTGGTAGTCACGGAAGGTGATGGACAAATCTGCGGGAATGGGTGATTTTAAAAATTCCAGTTTCGCCTAAATTGGCTATAAAACCGTCATCAAGAATGTCAACTGTCCCTCAGCCCTACTGCCGCTTGGTCTCCAGCCATGTTACCCCAAAGTTACCCCGGCTTTTCGTCCGTTTTCGGCGCATTGTCCCCAGGTCGGATACAATGCGCGTGGTTATGCATGGTTATGCGCGAAAACGCCATGCGAGGAACGAATTAGGGGGTATTGGCGGCGGTGTTCGGCCTTCATGGCATAGGCTGGCACAACCATGCATAGACGTGCATTTCTCCCTGCCACAAGGGGTAACTTTCCGCGAAAATCGGGACCCCTCGGAAACGGCGGAATCAAGCCGTTTCGGGCACCGTCCAGCGTCAGGGATGACGTGCCGGGTAACATCGGGGTAACATGGAAAACCACCGAATGGACTGCGACACGCCCGGAGGAAAATTGTTCAAAAATGCCCGTCCGTGGGTGTCTGGCCGAGCGCGTCGTCGAACGCGTCGGACACGGCGCCGGCGACCTCGACGCGGCGGTCGGCGAAGGCAGCGGCGTACGTGTTCAGGGTCACGGTGGCGTCCTCGTGGCCCATGAGCTCCTGCAATGTCTTGACGTCGGCGCCGGCCGCGATGGCGACGGACGCGAACGTGTGGCGCAGGGAGTAGAGGGTCAGGGTGCGCCCGTCGGGGTCGATTCCGGCGGCGGCCATGGCGGGGCGGAACACGCGCTTGGACCACTGGGCGTAGAGGAGGCGTTCGCCGCGCGGGGAGGTGAACAGGGGTTCGCCGCCGTCGCGGCCGGCGACCAGCTCCTCCAGCCCGTCGCGCAGGAACGGCGGTATCGGCAGGTGCCGGCGGCCCTTGGGGGTCTTGGTGTCGCCCTGCACGTACCGGTAGTGGCCGGCCTCGGCCTTGGTCATGGTCTTGTCGACGTTGATCGTGCCGTGCGCGAGGTCGACGTCGCGCACGTCGAGGGCGGCCATCTCGCCGGGGCGCATGCCGGTGGAGGCGAGGAGCAGGACGATGAGGCGATCCATGGGCCGTCCGCACGGCCTGCCGGTCGGGGTGCGGAGCTTTCCGGCCGCGTCGGCGATGGCGCGCGCCTCGGCCGGAGTGAACGCGTCGACGCGTTGCATGGGCGCGCGGGGCAGGCGCACGCCCGCGGTCGGGTCAGCCATGATCCACCGGAGGCGCACGGCGTAGCGGAGCATGCTGCCGAGCAGGCGGCGCACGCCGGTCTTGATGGCGCCCTTCGTGTACGGTTCGCCGTACTTGGTGCGTATCGCGCCGGAGTCGAGGTCGGCGACCCATGCCTTGACGGCCCGCTCGTCGATGTCGCCGATGCGGGTGGAGCCGAAGCGCGGGCGGACCATGCCGTTGTAGTGCCTGATGTAGTTGTCGATCGTGGCCGGGCGCACGCCGGTGTGGTCGGCGAGCCAGAGGGGGAACACCTCATCCAGGGTGCGGTTCCCGCCGCGCGGGTCGACGTAGCGGCCCGACCTGATGTCATCGTTGAGTTCGGCGGCGCGCGCCTCGGCGGCCTCGCGGGTGGGCAGGCTCTCGCGGTGCTGCCGGCCGTCGGCGCGCCAGCAGACCTGCCAGCGCATGCCGCGCCCGTAGTCGGCCGTCCTGAGCGCGGCGGGCACGTCGGCGGTGTCGGGGTTGGCGGCGACCTGTCGTTTCATGCCGGTGGTGGGCGTCAGCTCCACGCCGTCGACCACCGCCTTCGATTTGAGCCACCGGTCACGTATCCACGCCTTCGCCATGTCCGTCTCCTATTATATTAAGGTGTCTATTCGCCGCGTGCGAACGCCTCGATGGAGGCGCGGTTGAAGTACCACCGGCCGCACGCGGTGAAGCCGGTGATGCGCCCGTTCCTGACGAGCTTGTTGACTGTCCTCGGGTCCCTGACTCCGAGCATCCTCATGGCCGTGGGCCTGTCCACCAGCAGCTGCTCCTTCGGCAATCCGTCCGTGTCCATGTCGCGCATCCTTTCGCATGTGTGTGCATTGCTATGCGCGTGTATGCGTCGCGTAGGATGGATGCCATGAACAGGCTCAGGGGTTTCAGGCTCAGGGCGGGCATGACGCAGGCCGAGCTGGCCCGCGCCATCGGCACCACGCAAAGCCATGTCAGCGAGTACGAGAGCGGGACGCGCCGGATCGAGACCATGCCCGCCGGGGAGTTCGTGCGGCTGAAGGCCGTGCTGGATGCCACCGACGCGCTGCTGCTCGACGCCGACCTGTCCGGCATCGATCCGGACGCCGTCGCGGCGGCCGAGAACAGGGTCGCCCGCCTGCGCCGCAGGCTTCGGCGTCGGCGCGACAGAGCCTCGTTCGATCTGCTCGTCGAAGCGGAGCTCGATCTGGCGCGTCGCATGGACGAGCGGGAGGAGGCCGTCGCCCGTGCCATGGGCTCTAGGGCATGACATCCTCGTCCAACGCGTCGGCCAGCATGCCAAGCGCCCGCACGGCCCGCGTGTACGGTTCGGGCGGGCCGGCCACCGGCTCCAGCGGGCGTTCGAGCCCGCAGCGCAGGCAGACCAGCGTGGCCGGGCCGCCGTCCAACGGGGCCGACCTGAACATCCTCGCCCAGCAGGCGGGGCAGTGCGGGTGGCCGCCCCGGCCCTTGAACGCGTTCACGGCCGCACGCCCTCGATGCGCGTCAGGCCGTACGTCTCGCCCAACGCGAAGAATGCGTTCACCGCGGAGGTGCGGTCCAGGCACACGGCCATGCACGGGCCCGCGATGAACACGCCGCCGCCCATGGTCGGACGGAACACCAGTCCGCCCATGGGATACGGCTCGTCCTCGTGTCCGGCGTCCCAGCCGACCTGGTGCGCCGGGCAGACGAGCGTGATGGTCCCGTCGTCGTTCTCCTCCTCGTCCAGTTCGCGCCCGCAGGCCGGGCAGCGCCACAGGTCGCCGTCGCGCATGGGGCGGGCCTCGTCCATGGAGCGCAGGGGCCGTTCGGGTATCCAGACGCGTTCGTTGTGGATGTCGATGTAGGGCATGTTTCTCCTCCTTTGTCGTCGTGCGCTCCACCTTGGCTCGCGCCATGCCCGGAAACGCGGGTCCGGTGTGGTCGTTACCGCTCCTTACCGTTCCGGGACGCATGCGTTCCGGCATGGAGGTACCGGAACTGATGACGGCCACGCAGGTGGCACGTATACTGGGCGTGTCGACGGAGACGTTGCGCAAGTGGCGGGCGAGGAGGATGTGCCTGCCGTACGTGCGCGTGGGGCGGCACATCCGCTACAGGGCCGCCGACGTGGCCGCGTTCGTCGAACGGGGGACGGTCATGCCCGATGGAAAACACGGAAGGGGATAGGTATGGGCGTTCCGGTCATATACACGGATTTCGACGACGAGGACGGCGGCCGCGCCGCGCGCGGCGGGCATGTCGGACTGTAAGGAGGAACGATGGGGAACGACGGAATCGAATGGGGTTTGGAGGAACTGACCGGCAGCGTTCTGTACGACGTGTTCTACGAGTCCACGACCATGCTCGCGGGTAGGATGCTCGCCCAGCGCCGGCTGGCCGCGGCCCGGGGCGACCGGGATGGGGAGCGTCGGGCGGAGGCGGACCGGCATGGGCTGCTGGCCGCCCGCGACAAGGTGGGTCCGACGGACCGGAGGACCCTGATTGCGGCGAAGCGTTCCAATGACGCGGCCCGCGGAGCCCGCGCGGAGGCCGTCGCCCCATGGCATGCGGTCGGCGGGAGCCTCAAGGTCGACGTGGAGGGCATCTGGCGCGACGACATCCGCCCCGTCGTCGACGCCGCGGAAAGGTCGGACAAGCCGTGCACGGTGTTCGTCGGCGGCCAGCCCGGCGCGGGCAAGACGCGCGCCACGCACCTGGTGCGCGTCTCCGGCCTGCATGACGGGCCGCTCCTGCCGGTGAACGGCGACGACCTGCGCCAGTACCATCCCGACTACGACCGTCTGTGCGACGAGGAGCCGTTGAATATGCCGGAGCGGACGGCGAAGGCGTCGGCCGCGTGGATACGCATGACCATGGAATACGTGGACACGGACCGTATCCCCGCCATCGTGGAGGGCACGTGGAGGAACGCGGCCACGGTGCTCGACGAGGCCGCGAACGCGAAACGCGCCGGCCGGTCCACGCACGCGGTCGTGCTGGCCGTGCCGCCGGCGTTGTCCAGTCTGGCTATATTGGAACGCTACTACCGTGACCGTTCCGCGGGGCTGCCGGCGCGTTGGACGCCCGCGTCCGCGCATGACAACGCGGTGGCGAACCTGCCCGCCACGGTCCGCGCCGTCGCCATGTCGCCGCTGATCGACAGGCTCACCGTGATCGACCGCGACGGAGGCGTCCTGTACGACGGCGCCGACCCGGACATGTTCGCCGGACAATGGGAGCGCGGATTCCATAGGCCGTTGTCCGCCGTGGAGACGGCCGACGCGCGCATGCGGCTCGCCAGGATCGGATCGTTGAGAAGCGTGCCGGGCGTTGGCACCGCATTGTCCGACCCGGTGGTGGCGTCCATCCGCCGGAGCCTCGACGAATTGGCCTAGAACCCCCATTGGCGGCACACGTCGGCGAACGCCGCCAACCGCTCGCGTTCGCAGAGGGCCGCGAATGTGGTCGGCATGATGGCCTTCAGCCGTCTCTCGGCGCGTGCGCGTTCCGCGTCCAAGCCGTGCGGCCGTTCCGGCATCGCCGCGTCGTCGCGCGCGGCCGCGACAATCTCCAGGGCCCAGTCGTAGAGGGCCGTCGACGGCGACAGGGATGCGACGCGGGGGAGCGTCTCCATGGCGTCGGCCGTGTCCGGCCAGTCGAAGGTCTCGGCGGCCTGGGCGAACGCGTACCGCGTCTGCCGGTGGAGGAGATGGTCCGGCGCGTCGGAATCGGGTTCGTACGCCTCGAACAGGCGTTGGAACGTCCCGTCGTCCACGGCCATGGCGACGAACCGTTGTGCGGGCGTGGCGTCCGGTCCGCGCCGGTGGGCCAGGGTCAGCTCCTCGGGCACGGGATGGACCTGGGCGGCGGTCAGGTGCTTGCAGAGCAGTCGCGGCGTCTGCAGGTCGTAGGAGGCGCCGTGGTAGTCGATGCTGACGATGATGCCGACACCGTCACAGTCCGCCATCGCGCGGTCGAACATCACGAAGTCTCCCATGCCGTCCACTCTATCCCTCGATGGCCCTCTCCACGCCGTCGGTGGCGGCGACGAGGCGGTCGAGCTCGACGTGCGTGTAGATCTCGTTCGTGGTGGACACGCGGCTGTGGCCCATGATGGCGGTGCGTGTCACGTCGTCCAGCCCAAGCCGGTTCAGGATGGTCGCGGTGGTGTGGCGGGCCGAATGCGGCACGTACTCGTGGTTTAGTCCGACGCGGTCCAGCGCCCGGTACCAGCGCCTGCGTTCCACGCAGCCGGTCAGGGGCAGTCCCCGGTCGTCGTGGAACACGAGCCCGTCGCCGTTCACGCCGTGGCGTTCGATGTAGGCGAGCAGCTGGTCGGCGAGGGCCTCGGGCAATGGTATGGCGCGGCGGCCCTTCTCGGTCTTGGGGCGCGTGCGGTACATGCCGTTGCCGAGCGGCGTGCATTCGACACCCTTGGGCAGTCCCTCGACCTCGCGTTTCGTCAGGTGCTGGGCCTGCCATTCGACCAGGATGATGAGCCGGTCGCCGTCGCGCCTGAGTTCGTCTTCGGTCAGGCCCAGCCGTTCGCCCTGGCGCATGCCGGTCATGAAGGCCAGCATCCACATGAGCCGCCAGGTGTCGTCGGTCTCCGCGGCGATGAGGTCGGCGGCCTGTTCGGGCGTCAGGGCGGCGCGTTCCTTCAACGCCACGCGGGGCGCGGTGCCCTTGACGGCGGGGTTGCGTTCGATGACGCCCTCCAATACGGCGTCCTCCAGAGCCTTGTGCAGGGTGCGCCACGCGCTGCCCGCGGTGCCGGAGCTTTTGCCCTGCTCCTCCATGACGTAGCGTTCCATGCGGCGGAAGTGCGCGGGCTTGAGCTCGTCGAGCCTGACGGCGCCGATGGCGGGCTTGACGTTGCGTTCGATGACGGACACGTACGTGCCCTAGGTGCGGGGTTTGAGGTGGGGTTTGCAGATGTCGTTCAGCCAGTGGTCGCACCATTCGGCCACGGTGGGCGGCTTCGTGTAGCCGAGCCGTCCGACGCGCTGGAGCTCGGCTATCTTTTCGTTGAGCCTGCGCTCCGCCTCGGCCCTGGTGGCGCCGAACGCGGTGGCGCGCCGGCGGTTCCCGGTCGCGGGGTCGGGCGGGAGCTCGCGGAACGCCTTGACGCGTCCGCGCTCCATGGTGAATCCTCCGGAGCCCTGCACGCGCCTGCGTTCGGGCGTGGGGTCCAGCCGTTTCGTCAGCTGGCGTATGATGGTTCTGGTGGATTCGGCGGTGAGCACAATCGGCGGGGTCTGGTTGGTGGAATCGATGAGCGTCAGCGTGTATCGCGGCATGTTCGTCTTCCGGTTCATGCCCCGTGGCTATGCGCGCACGCGCTGCACCTAATACTGCACCTAGTTGGCAGGTCCATGTCATCGCATGTCACGAAAAAGGGCGGCTGATAATTGCCGCGAAAGACCGCAAAAGCGTTGTCCCGCAACGCTTTTGCGGCTATATTACGCAGTTTCGGCGCGTCAAGCGGAAGACGGTATCCTCGGCTTCCACATCTGATTTTCGATTAGGTGAAACATAGTTGGCAGTAGGGCTTCGCTCTATCCAGCATAGCGCAGGTCACTTATAAGTCACTTATGTCGTGACTTGATACACACGGCCTTTGTACGGTTCGAACGAGCCGTACAAAGGCCGTGTTCGTTTATTGCGGCCGTTCGGGCAGACACGAGATCCAGTCGTCCAGGTCGCGCCGGCGGATGTGCGCGGTCGACGAATGCACGTAGCAGACGAGCAGTTCGTCGCGTTTGATGGCCGTGTACACCGCCTTCTCGGACAGCCCGCACAAGGCGGCGGCCTCGGGCACTCCCAGCAGCGGGCGGTCGGCGATAGGAACATATGGTTTCTCTGAAGCAGTCATGATATTGATTATGCATCTATCACGAGTGCGCTGCTGAAGGGTGACTTGAACAACACTGTTCACATGGGCTGATTGAAGAATCATGATCTATGAGCAACCGACGTCTGTTCGTCATTTTTCGATGTAGCGAAATCTGACGCGGTATTCCGCCGATATGTTTGGTTTAGGAACGATGCTCACCATTTGCAATGTGTAAATGAAATGTCATCGAGAACCGTATCCATCAGAAACGGATAACAGGTTATCGAAAATATGTGTAGCGGAATAAGGAAGAACGCCAACTTCTGCAATCTCACTTGGGTAACCTATCGATAGTTATCCATTCGAAAGGGGAGAGGAATGACGTTCAGCCTTCGTTCCTGCGCGCTGGCCGCAATCGTATCCGTGTGCTCAATCGCCGTACTGGCCACAGGCTGCGGCACAGGAAACACTGGCATCGACACTTCCGAAGCGTCGACAAATCAAATGATCACAGCCAACATCACGGAACCGTCCAACGGATTGCTGCCGGGCAATACCAGCGATATGTCCGGCTGGAAAATCGTCAGCCAGCTCTATGACGGACTCGTCACCTTTGACACCAAAGGCAATGAGGAACTCGTCCAAGCCAAATCCATCACGCCCAACACCGACGCGTCCGGATATACGATCAAACTCAAACCGTCCCTCAAATTCTCCAACGGTGAGAAGATCACCGCATCCACGTACGCGCGCAGCTGGTCATTCGCCGCCAACGCCGCCAACGGTCAGGTCGGAGCCTCTATTTTTGAAGACATCAAGGGATATGATGACCTGCAGGATGCCAATGGCGATAAGAACGCCCAACTTTCCGGACTTGACGTGGTCGACGATTCGACACTGAAAGTCACGTTGAAGGAGCCGAACTCCGCCTTCGCCTACAAACTTGGCGACATCGCCTTCCTGCCCGTCCCATCCCAGGCGCTGAAGGATCCCAAGACATACGGCCTTAAGCCCGTCGGCAATGGTCCATACAAGCTCAAGGAATGGAAAAGCGGTGAGGAAATCGTCCTTGAGCGTGACAAAAACTATAAGGGACCACGCAAAGTGAAGAACGCTGGCATCGACTTCAAGGTCTATCAAAGCCTCGACGCCGCCTACTCGGATTTGCTTGCCGGCAACTTGGACACGCTTGACTCCATTCCAACGTCCGCGTTGAAAACCTACCGTGATGAGAAGAACATTACGGCGATCAGCAAGGACGGACCATCGTTCAGCGACCTGACCATTCCACAAAACCTCAAGCATTTCCAGGGCAAAGAAGGTGTGCTACGACGTAGGGCCATCGCCCACGCGCTTGATCGCGAATCCATCGCCAAAGCCATTTTCGACGGCACCGTCACGCCGGCCGCGGACTTCCTGGCACCCGTCATCAAAGGTTACGATCCCAAACTGGGCGCCGACGCCCTCTCCTATAATAAGGACAAAGCCAAGAAACTATGGTCCCAAGCCGATGCGATCAGTCCATGGGACGGCACGTTCCGCATCGCATACAGCGCCGATGGAACCGACAAGGAGTGGGCCGAAGCAGCCGCGAATTCACTTGGCAACGTGTTGGACATCAAAGCCGAAAGCTATCCTTTCGCCACATCCAAAGAACTGCGCTCCGCGATTCAAGACCGCACTATCGGCGCGGCGTTCAAGTCAGGCATGTCCTCCGATTATCCGCATCCTGAAGGCTATCTGGTGCAGGCTTATGATTCCGCCTCCGCCGACGGCAAGGGCCTGAACAACGGCGATTACAAAAGCGCGAGATTCGACGCGCTCATCAATCAGGCCGCCAAACAAACCGACCTCGATAAAGCCATCGGCATCTACCAGGAGAGCGAGAAGGTACTGATCGAGGATCTGCCGGTGATTCCGTTGTGGTACACGAACGTGACCGCGGCCTGCGCGAAGGGCGTGCACGTGGACTACAACTACATGGGGGTACCTGAATACAACACCGTCACCAAGTAACCATGTGGACCGGCAACACGAATCATTAGCTCTGACGCTACGCTTTGCCGGTGTCTCGAATCCGTGCGGCATATACAAGCAGAGATGGGCTTGTATATGCCGCACGGTCACATTGTGTCGGGGTATGCGCGATGTGGCGACGGCGCTCCTATACTCGGCCGTATGTTGTTCCAAGCCGGATCTTTGCTACTCGTCATCATCAGCGTCTACCTGCTCAAACGCATCCATATTTTCTCCGACAAATCCTATAAAGTGGTTCAGGGACTGGTGTTCAATCTCACCCTGCCGTGCGCCATCATCATGAGCTTCGCCACGAACAAGCATCCGATGAACCTGCTGTGGCTTGTCGTATTCGGCTTATTTGCCTGCCTGATTCCGTTGTTCGTCGTGTATTTCGGATCGCGCGGCGACGAGCCACGCTACCGTGCTTATCAGATGCTCAACGCGTCGGGACTGAACATCGGCGCGTTTTGCCTGCCGGTGGTGCAGACCTTCATGGGGCCAAGCGCCGGCCTGCCGGTCATCATGCTTGATATCGGCAACGCCATCATCGCCACCGCTGCATCCCTGACCATCACCCGTTCGTTGCTGCACTTGGGGAGCCCCGCCAAGAATCTGCCGTTGAGCCTTAAGATCAAGAACATCGCGCACGATTTCTACTCGTCCATCTCGTTTGACTGCTACATGCTTATGCTGGTATTCATGTTTGCCGGGTGGAGCGTCCCACATTGGATCGTCACGCTTATCACGCCGTTCGCCAATGCCAACGCGTTCGCTGCAATGGCCATGATCGGCCTGATGATGGAGATTCCCGACAATCACAAGGACCGTTCGGAACTGGGCAAGGTCATCGCATGGCGTTTCCTGTTCAGCGTCCTCATCGCATTGGCCGCATGGTTCCTGTTGCCGTTGAACGAACGTGTCCGCGAAATCGTGGTCTTGGCCGCATTCGCCCCGGTGACGATTTTCTCTACGAAATTCACCGACTCGCTGACGGGCAATGCCAAGCTTGCCGGCTTCTCATTGACCGTTACCGCGGTCATCGGATTGACGATTATGACGATTCTGCACGCCGTTCTGCCGGTCGCCTGACTTAGACTTGCGGGCGTGCATGCCGTCCGTTAGGCCTGATGTGTGGCGATGATGTGTTCGATTTCGGTCAGATTCGACGCGAAATAGATGCCGTGCTGACGTTCGGACGTGGAGAAGCCCACGTTGATCATCCGCTGCAGGAACGCCTTCATATCATCGTAGAAACCGTTGAGGTTATAGAAGATGCACGGTTGGGACAGCTGATTCAGGCAGATCTTCGACACCACTTCGCTGACTTCCTCCAATGTGCCCGTGCCGCCGGGGAAGGCGATGAACACGTCGCCCAGTTCGATCATGCGGGTACGGCGTTCCGTGATGTCCGGCACGATGACCAGTTCGGTTAGTCCCTGATGCGCCACGCCTTGGTCGGCGAACATCTGCGCTTCGATGCCGGTCACCTCACCGCCATGTGACAGCACGGCATCCGCTATCACGGCCATCAATCCTTCATCGGAGCCGCCATATACCAGACGGTTGCCGTTGCCTGCGATCCACGCGCCCAATTCCTCGACGGCCTTTCTGTACGACGGATCGTTGCCTTCATGCGCGCCGAGATATACGGTGATGTTCATATTGCATTCTTCCTGCATCCATGTGCCGGAGCGTTTCGCGCCCCGTTGTTCGTCATCAGTCTACCGGACCACATGACGAACAACGGGGGAGCGCAAAATACGGATTGGCTGAAAACGTCAACGTTTCCGTCGTTTGATGGGGGCCAATTCGAGCACTTCGTCGGACGTCTTGGCCACTTCCGGACTGTGCGTCACAATGATGACGCAACGGTGCTCGTCATGCGCCAACATACGGAAGATGCCCATGATGTCGTCCTGCGTGGCCGGATCGAGATTGCCGGTCGGCTCGTCCGCGACGATGATGGAAGGACCATAGCTTAACGCGCGGGCGATCGCCACACGCTGCTGTTCGCCGCCGGACAGGTGCAGAATCCGCTCGTTCGCGTATTCCTTCGGCAGATGCACCTGTTTGAGCAATTCTTCGACGATTGCTTTCTTCGGCTTGTCGAACGATTTGCCGGACGCGTCCATCGACAGGATGATGTTCTCCGCCACCGTAAGGTTCGGCAGCAGGTTGAAGCTTTGGAAGATCACGCCGATGTCATGGCTGCGAAAACGGTATCGGTCTCGTTCCGACAGGTCGGTGCCGTCGACCAGCACCATCCCTTCCGTGGGATTCGCCAGTCCCGAGATCAGTGATAGCAGCGTGGTTTTGCCTGCTCCGGACGGTCCGGTGATGGCATGCACTTTGCCGGCTTGGAAATCGTGGCTGATGTTTTTCAGCACGCGTTTGCCGCCTTTGGTGTAGGCATAACTGACGTTATCCAGCTGCAGCGTAGGCGGGTCGGTCTGCTGCGATTGTGCGCCGTTGGTCTCGACGGCTTCTTTTGCGATTGCCGTATTGGCGGTATTCGCGGAATTCGTTGTCATGGGAGGTCCTTTCCAGGAAAAACGTGCGATTGGATTGTCAGGAACGGTCGGCGAGCGATTTGGAGATGATGGCATCGCCATCACTGCTCGCGTCATAGCCGAACACCTTGCCCTTCACCATCGTGAAGCTGCCATTGGAGGCGTTGGCGACGGCCTCGTCGCTGGAGAAGCCGATTAGGGAGAAATCGCCGCTGACCATGCCCGCGCCGTCTTTGCTGTCCGCGACGTCGCCCATTTGTCCGTCGGGGCCACCGGACTGTTCATCCTGACGGGTGCCGTTATCCGTACCGGCGGTATCAGACGAATCCTTCATATTGGACGAGCCGGACGAGCTGGAGGAATCCGAACCGGACGAATCGGTGACCGGCTGGAAATCGTCGGTCGCCGCCAACCCCGTGGTCTCCATATAATAATGGATTTCACCGCGGATGAAGCCTTCGCGTACTTCTGATAGTCGGCAAGCGAAAACTGCTTGTCGGCCAAAGCGGAACGCATGGCGTCGAAGTCAGGTTTGGCGGAAGCATCGGACGAATCGGAATCCGACTTGGACTGCTCGCGCGATTCGGAAATGAGTTTGCCGCGATCAAGGCTGATCTGCGCGGTGACGGTGGTGTTATCTAATCCGCTGCTTCTTGCGGTGGCAGCCGCCTGCCGGATGGATAGGCCGATTGTGGCGGCAGCGGCGATGATGGTCACGATGACGATGATGAGCATATTGCGTCCCTTGTTGCGGGTGACGCTTTTCCATGCGTTTTTGACGACGAACATGGCTGTTTCCTTATGTGTTTCGATAGATATGAGCGATTGATGGTTCCGCGCCGCTCGCGATCGGCGTTTATGCTGATGGTAAAAGTTGTATCTGGCATACAACAGAAAGACGCTTTGTTCGCGCTGGGATGTGGCTGGATGTTTTCTGGACGCCTCGAAACATGACATGGCCGCGTCGCCAACCGCTTCGAAGGTGTTAGGCTAACGCGTATGCCTATGAAATCCGAAGTCATTGCAAACCCAAGGGCCGAACGCGTCCGCAGGGTCTCCGAACTTGCCGACAGGAAAGGCCGCAAGCGGTCCGGCAGGTTCATGGTGGAAGGACCGCAGTCGGTACGTGAACTGCTCTCCTGGCATCCCGACATCGTCGAGGATCTGTATGTGGAGGTCGTCTCCGCCGAACCGGACGCGGCTTTCATCACGCCTACCGTGGCGCAGATGGCCGGCAAGGCCATGCAGGCCGGTGCTTACGTGCATAAGGTGACGCATGCCGTCATGCAGCACATGAGCTCCGACGCGCAGGGAGTGCTCGCCGTCGCCGACATGCGCGCTTTCCTCGATTCCGCCGTCATTGATGGCGATTCCGACGAACGCACGATGGTCGCCGCGTTCTGGCAGGTGCGCGATCCGGGCAACGCCGGCACCGTGATTCGTTCCGCGGATGCGGCCGGTTGCGCGGGCGTGGTGCTGGTGGACGACTGCGTGGACATCTTCAACCCGAAGGTGATTCGTTCCACTGCCGGCTCGCTGTTCCATCTGCCGGTCGTCTCCATGGGCACGGACGAGTATTTCGATTGGTGTGCGGAACGTGGACTCGCCGTGTACGCCGCCGACGTGTATGGTACCGACGCACGGCCGCCGGAACCGCTTACGGACGTGCTTGCCGTACCGCAATCACTTGCGCAAGCCAAGACGGTGCTGTTCGGCAACGAGGCGCGCGGGCTGGCCCAGGATGTGTTGGAACGCGTCGACAGAATCGTGTCGATTCCCATCTACGGCAAGGCGGAATCGCTCAATCTCGGCACCAGCGCGGCGGTGATGCTGCTGAGCTTGGCTATGTCGAGTCATGTTGAAAGAATGTGAAGTCGTAAAAACGTTGGAATTGCGCGTTTTATGCGTAAAACAAACGGTTGATAAGAAAGGTATCTCGTGGCAGAGGGTGCGGTATTCGACGCCCAAGCGGTAACCGATGCGGTTGCCGAGGGCATCGCGAAAATCGAAAACGCCTCCACAATGGAGGAATTGAAAGCCATCAAGACGCAGTACGCCGGAGCGGAATCCGCGATGACGCAGGCCAGCAAGGCCATCGGCGCGTTGCCGAAGGACCAGAAGAAAGACGCCGGTAAGCTCATGGGCAAGCTTCGCGCCGACTTCGGTCGTGCGTTCGGCACCAAGGAAAAGCAAGTCAAGGCCGAAGAAGAGGCCCGCGAGCTTGCTGCCGAAACCGTGGATATGACCTTGCCGGTCAACCGCAAGCCGCTTGGCGCCCGCCATCCGCTGCCGAAGCTGATGGAGGATGTCGAGGACTTCTTTATCTCCATGGGCTGGCAGATTTCCGACGGTCCGGAAGTGGAAACCGAATGGTATGACTTCGACGCGCTGAACTTCGGTCCGGACCATCCGGCCCGCCAGATGCAGGACACCTTCTACGTCAAGGGCAATCAGGCCAAGGACGCCGCGGGCTTCGTCGGCTCCAACATGGTGCTGCGCACCCAGACCTCGTCCGATCAGGTCCGTGGACTCATCACCCGTGGCGTGCCGTTGTACATCGCCTGCCCGGGCCGTGTGTTCCGTACCGACGAACTTGACGCCACCCACACCCCGGTGTTCCATCAGGTGGAGGCCCTCGCCGTGGACAAGCATCTGACCATGGCCGATTTGAAGGGCGTGCTCGACAAGCTTGCCGTGGCCATGTTCGGCCCGGAAGCTAAAACCCGTCTGCGTCCGAGCTACTTCCCGTTCACCGAGCCGAGCGCCGAGCTCGACCTGTGGTTCCCCGATAAGAAGGGCGGCGCCGGTTGGCTTGAATGGGGCGGCTGCGGCATGGTCAACCCGAACGTGCTGAAGTCTGCGGGCCTCGATCCTGAGGTCTACGCCGGCTTCGCCTTCGGCGTCGGCGTTGAACGTACCCTGCTGCTGCGCCACGACATCAACGACATGCACGACCTGGTGGAAGGCGACGTGCGATTCAGCGAACAGTTTGTGATGGGGGAGTGATTGACCCATGCCAATGGTTGACATTGATTGGCTCAAGGACCATGTCGAGGTTCCGGAAGGCCTTACGTACGAACAGCTTGCCAAGGATCTGGTGAAGGTCGGCCTCGAAGAGGAAGAGATCCACACTTCCCAGGTCACCGGCCCGATTGTCGTCGGCTATGTGGTCGACGCCACTCCGGAACCGCAGAAGAACGGCAAGATCATCAACTGGTGCCACGTGGACGTCGGCGACGAATACAACGAGACCGATGAAAACGGCAACAAGGTGCCACGCGGCATCATCTGCGGAGCTCCGAACATGGCAGCCGGCGAGAAGGTTGTCGTGACCCTGCCGGGCGCCGTGCTGCCAGGTGATTTCAAGATCGAACCGCGCAAGACCTACGGCCACATCTCCAACGGCATGTGCGCCTCCGAGCGCGAGCTTGGTCTGGGTGATAACCACGACGGCATCATCCTGCTACGCAAGTACGGCTTCACCCCGGAGGAATACGAAAAGCTCCAGCCGGGCGATGACGCCATGCATCTGCTGCACTTGGACCAGCCGCTGCTGGAAATCAACATCACTCCGGATCGCGGCTACGCGTTCTCCTACCGTGGCGTGGCCCGCGAATACCACCATTCCACTGGCGCTGTCTACACTGATCCGGCAACCGCCCTCGGCAAGAAGGCGCCCGTCACTCAGGGTCTGCCGGAAGGTGCCAAGAGCGACATCGAAGTGATTGTCGACGACAAGAATCCGATTCACGGTGTGGTCGGCTGCGATCGTTACTACGCGCGCGCCGTGCGTGGTTTCGACCCGGCGAGCCACACGCCGAACTGGATGCGCCGCCGCCTAATCCGCGCAGGCATGCGTTCCATCTCTTTGGCGGTGGACGTCACCAATTACGTGATGCTTGATCTCGGCCAGCCGATGCACGCCTACGATCTGGACAAGATCGAAGGTCCGATTGTGGTGCGTCGTGCCAACGAAGGTGAGAAGCTCACCACATTGGACGGCAAGGACCACGATCTGAGCGTCGAGGACCTGCTGATCACCGACTCGCCGAACGGCGAGCGTGGCTCTCGTGTGCTTGGCATAGCCGGCGTGATGGGTGGCCTGTATGGCGAGGTCACTGCTGAAACTAAGAACATCCTGCTGGAATCCGCTCATTTCGACCAGGTGTCGATCGCGCGTTCCGCACGTCGTCACAAGATTCCGTCCGAAGCGTCCCGTCGTTTCGAGCGTGGCGTGGATGATCAGCTGCAGCCGGCTGCCGCCCAGATGGCCGCCGAGCTTCTGGTCAAGTACGGCAACGGCGAGCCGAGCGAGCACCCGACTGATTACAACACCGTCTGCAATCGTCGTCCGATTCTGTTCAAGGCGTCCGAAGTGGCCCGCGTGGCGGGACTGGACACTGACGTGAACACCATCAGCGACATTCTCACCGATATCGGCTGCACTGTGGCCGGCGGTGGCAACGGTGAGTTCTCCGTGACTCCGCCGAGCTGGCGTCCGGACCTCAACGAACCGTGCGATCTGGTGGAGGAAGTGGCCCGTCTGGTCGGCTACGATGAGATTCCGGTCACCGTGCCGCCGGCACCGGTCGAAGGCAAGGTCGGACTGACCGCCGAACAGCTGCGCAAGCGCCAGGTGGCCGACGAACTCGCCGAATACGGCATGGTGGAGACCCTGAGCTATCCGTTCGTGGGCGACGAAGATTACAAGAACTTCGCACTTGACGCCGACGCCACCAAGAAGGTCAGCGTCGAAATTGCCAACCCACTGGCCGGCGATCGCCCGTTCCTGCGTCGCGACATCATCCCGACCCTCGCGCAGACCGTGCAGCGTAACCTGCGCCGTGGCGTGGAAAACGTGTCGCTGTACGAAATCGGACACGTCTACCTGTGGGATCCGAACGCTCCGGCGATTCCGGCATTGCCGGGTGCCGTCAAGCCGACCGACGAGCAGTTGGCCGCGCTTGACGCAGGTCTGCCGGACCAGCCGATGCACGTCGCCGGCATTCTGACCGGCAACGCCGTCGACTCCGGCTGGATGGGCGATCGCCGTGCCGTGGACTGGTCCGACGCAGTTGAAGCCGTGCAGCGTATTTCCGACCGCATCGGCGCAAAGCTCACGTTGGACCAGCCGAAGGCTGAGGACGTACCCGCGCAGTGGCATCCGGGCCGTGCGGCACGTGTGATGGCAGGTGACACGTTCGTCGGCATGGTCGGCGAGCTTCACCCGCATGTCAACGAAGCGTTGGGCTTCCCGGCCCATTCCGCCGCGTTCGAACTGAACCTGACCTCGCTGTTCGCCACCTTGAGCGGCAAGCCGGTGCAGGCCAAGCCGATTTCCACCTTCCCGCCGGTCAAGCAGGATCTGGCCTTCACCGTGTCGACGGACGTCACCGCCGCCGAACTCGAGAAGACCATCGTCGAAGCCGCCAGCAACAGCTTGGAGAGCATCGACCTGTTCGACGTGTACACCGGTGATCAGCTGGGTGAGGGATTGAAGTCCCTCGCATACGCCGTCACGTTCCGCGCTGAGGACAAGACGCTGACCTCCGAGGACAGCGAAGCCATTCGCAAGCGCATCGTGGATGCGGCCGCGAAGCTGGGCGCGCAACTGCGTGCCTGACACGTCAAGTCCATCGAAGTAACCAAAAAGATAAAGAGGACGACATGAACGAACCGGAGCAGAACCAGCCGATCAACCCCGACGAAGGGCAGGAGGCGGCCGGGGCTGCTCCGGTTTCGTCGTCTTCGTCGTCGGACCAGTCGGCACAGCCGGAATTCGGACAGTACAACCAGCCTGAATATGGCGCGATGTCCAACCAGTATCCGGCGAACTACAATCCATACATGTATGGGGCTCCCGAACAGCCCAAGCCGGCGGACGATGCACAACAAACGACGCAGCAGCCGCAGACGAATCCGTATATGCAGAACGGGTATCCGGCGAATCCATATGATGCATCGGGACGGCAGCAATCAGGCCAGCCCAATGGCTATCAGTATGGACCAAATCAATACGGGCCAAACCAGTATGGGCCGAATCCATACCAACAGCCCGGCATATATCCCATCAACCCGAATGATCCCAGCCAGAACCCCCTGTACGGCCATTGGGATAGCTATGCGATCATCTCGTTCGTGTTCGCACTATTCCTGCCGGTACCGGTCATCCCTGCGGTGATGGGCGCCATCGCCATGTGGCGTACCAAAAAACTGCATATGAAAGGCTACGCGCTTGGCGTGGCAGCGCTGATTATCAACGTGCTGTACACCATTGCGGTGATTTGGATGACGGTTCACGGCATTTCCACAGCCGATTTGTATAACCAGATGATGCAGTACATGTTCGGTGGCAGTGGCCAAAGTGGTGATTCCAGCTCGATTTCCGCCTGAAACCAATCTTTTTATGTTCGTCTGAACGGTCCCGTTACGGGCGGTGACCACTATCCGACACGATTGAACTGCATAATTATGCAATGTAGTGCATAAAGTGTATGCTGAATGTGTTTCAACGAGTCAAGGAAAAGAGACGTGACATGGCCAAATACACGGTAGCCGTGGCCGGCGCGACTGGATACGCGGGTGGTGAGGCGCTGCGCATACTCGCGGCACACCCGAATTTCGAAGTGACCTGCGTCGCCGGACATTCTTCGGTGGGGGACAAGCTTGGCAAGCATATGCCGCACATTCCGCAGTTGGCGGACCTCGTGGTCGAGGACACCACGCCGGAAGTGCTCAACGGCCATGACGTAATCATCCTGGCATTGCCGCACGGCGCTTCTGGAGCGCTGGCTTCCCAGCTTGATCCGAACGCAGTGGTGGTGGATCTGGGTGCCGATCACCGCCTTGAGGAGAAGAGCGCATGGGACGCGTTCTACGGCGGTGACTTCTACCAGCATTGGACCTACGGCATGCCGGAACTCATCACCGGCATCGAGACAGACGGCTCCTACAGCCGTCAGCGTGAAGCGCTTCCCGGCACCAAGCGCATTGCGGGACCGGGCTGCAACGTCACTGCGACCACGCTGGCTTTGCAACCGGGCATTGCGCAGGGTCTTGTCGAACCGAAAGACATCGTGGCTGATTTGGTGGTCGGTTATTCCGGCGCCGGCAAGAACCTCAAGCGCACCAATCTGCTTGCGGCTGAGGCGTTCGGCTCCGCACTGCCGTATTCGGTAGGCGGTACGCACCGCCACATTCCGGAGATCCTGCAGAACTTCGCGCACGCGGCCGGCAAGAGTGCTGCGGAGGCGGACGATTACACCCTCGCCTTCACGCCGATTCTCGCGCCGATGGCGCGTGGCATTCTCGCCACCGTTTCCGCCAAACTCACCGACAAAGCGCTTGGCATGACGGATGCCGAGATCCGCCAGGTCTGGCTGGACGCATACGAAGGCCAGGATTTCATGGTGGTGCTGCCTGAAGGCGTAATGCCGGCCACCGCCAACATCATCGGTTCTAACGCGGCCCACATTCAAGTGGTCGTCGACCATCATGCCGGCCGCCTGCTGGCATTCGCGGCCATCGACAACCTCAACCGAGGAACCGCCGGACAGGCCGTGCAATCGCTGAATGTGGCATTGGGACTTCCTGAGGATGCAGGATTGACGAAGATTGGAGTGGCACCGTGAGCGTAACGTTCGCACAAGGTTTTTCCGCAGCTGGCGTGGCAGCTGGCATTTCCGCGGTCGAAGGCAAGAAGGATCTGGCTCTCGTGGTCAACAATGGACCGCTTGACGCCGCTGCCGGCGTGTTCACCTCGAACCGTTTCTGCGCGGCTCCTGTGCAGTGGTCGAGGAACATCGTATCCGACGGCCATGTGAAGGCCGTGATTCTGAACTCCGGCGGCGCCAACGCATGCACCGGCAAGCCAGGATACGAGCAGTCCAAGGCCACCGCTGAAAAGGTTGCCAGCCTCATCGGCGCCAAAGCCGAAGACGTGGCCGTATGTTCCACTGGTCTCATCGGCGAATTGCTGCCGCTCGACAACGTGCTGTCCGGCGCGGACAAGGCATTTGAAACCCTTGCCGATACCGCCGAAGCCGGAGCCGATGCGTCGCACGCCATCATGACCACCGACACCAAGCCGAAAACCGTCGAGCTGGAAGGTTCCAACGGCTTCCGTATCGGTGGCATGGTCAAGGGTTCCGGCATGATCGCCCCGCAGCTGGCCACCATGCTGTGCGTCATCACCACCGATGCCGTCGTGACCGCTGGACAGCTTCAAGCCGCCTTGAACGCCGGAGTCGAAATGTCGTTCAACCGCATCGACGTGGACGGCTGCATGTCCACCAACGACACCGTGCTGCTGCTGGCTTCCGGCGCGTCCGGCATCGAACCGGAACCGGACGAGTTCAACGAGCTCGTGGCCAAGGCCACCGCCTCGCTCGCCCGCCAGATCATCGGCGACGGCGAAGGCGCAAGCCATGACATCCGTGTCAAAGTTACCGGCGCGACCACCGAAGAAGCCGCTCTGGCATGCGGCCGCGCGGTCGCAGCGTCCAATCTGCTCAAATGCGCCATCTCCGGCAACGATCCGAACTGGGGCCGTATCGTCAGCTCCCTTGGCACCGTGCCGTCCGACGTCGCACCATACGATTCCGAAAAGGTCACGGTGGACGTCAACGGCGTACGCATCTGCGAAAACGGCGGAGCCGGACGCGACCGCTCCGAAGTGGACATGACCCCACGCGAGGTGCACATCGACATCGACCTGAACGCCGGAGAAGCGGAAGCGACCGTCTGGACCGACGATCTGACCCACGAATACGTACACATCAACGCTGACTACGAAAGCTGATCGAATAGGAATGGCCAAAGAACTCAAAGGACCTGGATTCCACTTCGACGTGCACACCGACCTGCGCGCCGACCAGAAGGCGGAAGTGCTTATCGAAGCGCTGCCGTGGCTGGAGGAATTCGCCGGACAACGCATCGTCATCAAATATGGCGGCAATGCGATGATCGACGATCATCTGAAAGCCTGCTTCGCCGAAGACATGGTGTTCCTGCGTCAGGTGGGACTGCACCCGGTCGTGGTGCACGGTGGCGGTCCGCAGATCTCCCAAATGCTTAAGGCCCTGGGTATCAAGTCCGAATTCAAGGGCGGATTGCGTGTCACCACTCCGGAAGCCATGGATGTGGTCCGCATGGTGCTGACAGGCAAGGTGTCCCGTGAACTCGTTGGCCTGATCAACGCGCACGGTCCATTCGCGGTCGGACTGTCCGGCGAGGACGGCGCCCTGTTTTCGGCCATGCAGCGCAAACCGGTCATTGACGGCAAACCCACCGATATCGGCTTGGTCGGCGACGTGGTAAGCGTCGACGCGTCCGCCGTGGAGGATCTAATCAACGCCGGACGTATTCCGGTGGTCTCCTCCGTGGCGCCGAATGAAGACGATGCCACCGAAGTGCTCAACGTGAACGCCGACTCCGCCGCGGCCGCCCTTGCCGCGGCCCTTGGAGCCAGCAAGCTGGTCGTGCTGACCGACGTCGATGGTCTGTATGCCGATTGGCCGGACCGTGACTCCCTGATTGGCCGCATCGGCGTGGAGAATCTGCGCGATATGCTCCCCGACCTGGAAAGCGGCATGCGTCCAAAGATGGAAGCCTGCGTGCGCGCCATCGACGGAGGCGTTCCGCGGGCCCATATCATCGACGGTCGCAAACCGCATTCCATCCTGAACGAGATCTTCACCACCGACGGCATCGGCACCATGGTCGTGCCCGAGGACGGTATTGAAATGAGGAGTTCCTATGGCAACTGAACAACTGGAAACACTCGGCACTGAAGATGCCAAGTGGCTGGGAGAGTACTCCCAGGTGCATATGAACGTGTTTGGCACGCCCCTGCGCGTGATGGACCACGGTGAGGGCGCCCACATCTGGGATGTCGACGGCAATGAATATCTCGATTTCCTTGCAGGCATCGCCGTCAACGCACTCGGATACGCCCATCCGAAGTGGGTGAAGGCCGTCAGCGAACAGGCCGCCAAGGCCGCGCATGTGAGCAACTACTTCGCCACCGAACCGCAGATCAAGCTCGCCGCCAAACTCGTCAAGCTCGCGGGCGCTCCGGAAGGTTCCCGCGTCTACTTCGGCAATTCCGGCGCGGAAGGTAACGAGGCGGCGCTGAAGCTCGCCAAGCTCTACGGGCGCACCCTGCCGGGCGCGTCGCCTGAGATCGGCGGCAAACCGGCACGCATCATCTCCATGACCCACGGTTTCCACGGCCGCACCATGGGCGCGCTGTCCGCAACGTGGAAGCCCGCCATCCGTGAGAAATTCGAGCCGCTGGTACCGAACATCGAATTTGTGGAGGCCGGCAACGTCGAAGCCTTGCACGACGCTTTCGCCGAAACCGGTCAGGGCAAGTACGGCAAAGGGCCGGTCGCGGCCGTCATCATGGAGCTTATCCAGGGCGAGGCCGGTGTGATGCCGCTCGGAGCGGACTATGTGAAGGCCGCCCGCAAACTGTGCGACGAACATAAGGCGCTCCTCATCATCGACGAAGTGCAGACCGGCATCGGACGCACCGGAGCATGGTTCGCCTTCCAGCGTGAGGATCTTTCCGGCGGTGTGACCCCGGACATCGTCACTTTCGCCAAGGGCGTTGGCGGTGGTTTCCCGATGGGCGGCATGATTTCCTTCGGCGCCGAACTGTCCGCGCTGTTCACCCCGGGTTCCCACGGCTCCACTTTCGCAGGCAATCCATTGGGCGCTTCGGCGGCATTGGCAACGCTGGGAGTCATCGAAGAGGACAGCCTCGTGGACAACGCCGAAGAACGCGGCAAGCAGCTGCGCGACGGTATCGCCTCCTGCGGCAATCCGCTATTCGTCTCCGTGCGTGGCCGTGGCCTGCTCGACGCCATCGAACTTGCCCACCCCTGCTCGCATGCGGCCATGAACTGGGCTTTGGAACACGGTCTCATCGTCAATGCGGTGGCTCCGAATGCGTTGCGTCTCGCCCCGCCGCTGGTCATCACTGCTCAGGACGTCGATCAAGCGGTGTCCATCCTCGCCAAGATTCCGTCCGACCTGCCTAACGACTGATCTCGGACGAACCCGAAGAATTTGAAAGGAGCCTCTATACCAATGGCAACCCCTGAACTGCGCCATATGCTGCGCGATGACGATCTGAACCACGAAGAACAGAAGCAGGTGCTGGAACTGGCCATCAAGTTCCACAAGAACCGTTTCTATCACCAGCCGTTCGCTGGCCCGCAGGGCATCGCCGTGATTTTCGACAAGCCCAGTACCCGTACCCGCTCCAGCTTCTCCATTGGCGTGGCCGAACTCGGTGGCTATCCGCTGGTCATTGACAAGTCCGGCTCCCAGCTGGGCCGTGGCGAACCGGTGGCCGACACGGCTCGCGTGCTTGACCGTATGGCCTACGGCGTGGTGTGGCGCACCTTTGGTCAGGACCGTGTTGCGGAAATGGCCAAGTACTCCACCCATCCGGTGGTGAACGCACTGACCGACGAATTCCATCCGTGCCAGATTCTTGCTGACTTCCAGACCATAGCGGAACATCGCGGCGGTGTAGACAACCTCAAGAACCAGACCATCGCCTATCTCGGCGACGCGGCCAACAACATGTCCAACTCCTACCTGCTTGGCGGCGCTGTGGCGGGCATGAACGTGCGTGTGGCAGGACCGTACGGATACCTGCCGGATCCGCAGATCGTTGCCGATGCCGAAGCGATTGCCTCTGAGACCGGCGGCTCCATCCTCGTCACTACTGATCCGAATGAGGCTGTTGCCGGAGCCGATTGCGTCTTCACCGACACGTGGGTCTCCATGGGCGAGGAAGCGGAATACGCTGTCCGTTCCAAGCCGTTCTGGGATTACCAGGTGAACGCCGAACTCATGGCCAAGGCCAAGGACGACGCCATCTTCCAGCACTGCCTGCCTGCATATCGCGGCAAGGAGGTCACCGCCGAGGTTATCGATGGTCCTCAGTCCGTGGTTTGGGATGAGGCAGGCAACCGTCTGCACGCCCAGAAGGCGTTGCTGACCTGGTTGGCCGGCAAGGCCCGTGGCGATGAAAGCCTGCTGGTCTGATGACTGACCACACTCCCGCGTTGCAGCGTCCTGCCACACGAACCGCTCGACTGAGCGCCATTGAGCAGGCGCTGCTGACGCGCATCGTCACCTCGCAATCGCAACTGTCGCAGATTCTCGCCGACCAGGGCATCGAGGTGACGCAGGCCACGCTGAGCCGTGATCTCGATGAGATTCACGCCACGAAGACCCGTCTTGCCGACGGAACCGTGGCCTACGCCGTCGGCAAACAGAACATTGATGAACATCCGGCTTCTAACCCGGACGCCAAAACCGAGCAGCAGATTAGCCGGGTACTGTCCGGACTGGTCACATCCGTGGCCGCGGCACGTAATCTCGTGGTCGTGCACACGCCATCCGGCGCCGCGCAATATGTGGCCAGCGTCATCGATAAGCAGCCCATCGAAGGCGTGCTTGGCACCATCGCCGGAGATGACACGGTCATGGTTATCTGCTCCGAGGATGATGTCGCCAAACGGCGTGCGCAATGGCTGCTTGATGTCGCTTCCAAAGCGTGAATAGCCATATAGTGGACACGACGCACCAAATATGCATAAATATACAGAGCTGTGCATATACTGATGAATAACGTTGGATGTTAGAAAGGGAAACCATGAGCGATCAGAATCGTCTCGTCCTGGCGTACTCCGGTGGTCTTGACACCTCCGTCGCCATTTCGTATCTGAAGGAACGCACCGGCAAGGATGTTGTGGCCGTGTCCCTCGACGTCGGCCAGGGCGGCGAAAGCCTCGAAACCATCAAGCAGCGCGCGCTGGCATGCGGTGCGGTCGAAGCCTACGTGGTCGATGCCCGTGATGAATTCGCCAACGAATACTGCATGAAGGCCCTGAAGGCCAACGCCATGTACGAAGGCGTGTACCCGCTGGTCTCCGCCATCTCCCGTCCGCTGATTTCCAAGCATCTCGTCCGTGCCGCCCACCAGTTCGGCGCTGACACCATTTCCCACGGCTGCACCGGCAAGGGCAACGATCAGGTTCGTTTCGAGGTCTCCATCGCCTCCATCGACCCGACGCTGAAGGCCATCAGCCCGATTCGCGACCTGTCTCTGACCCGCGACGTCGAGATCGCCTTCGCCAAGGAACACAAGCTGCCGATCGTGCAGACCGAGAAGAGCCCGTTCTCCATCGACCAGAACGTGTGGGGCCGCGCCATCGAGACCGGTTTCCTCGAGGATCCGTGGAACGGTCCGACCAAGGACTGCTACTCCTACACCGACGATCCGGCGTTCCCACCGGTCGAGGATGAGGTCGTCATCGAATTCAAGCAGGGCGTCCCGGTCAAGATCGACGGTCATGACGTCACTCCGCTGCAGGCCATCGAAGAGATGAACCGTCGTGCAGGCGCGCAGGGCATCGGCCGTATCGATTTGATTGAGGATCGTCTGGTAGGCATCAAGTCCCGCGAGCTGTACGAGGCTCCGGGCGCAGTGGCGCTGATCACCGCCCACCAGGAACTCGAGAACTGCTGCCTCGAACGCGAGCAGCACCGCATCAAGCGCGACATCGACAAGCGCTGGGCCGAACTGGTCTACGACGCGCAGTGGTTCTCCCCGGCAACCCAGTCCCTGAACGCCTTCATCGAAGACACCCAGAAGTACGTCTCCGGCGAGATTCGCATGGTTCTGCACGGTGGCCGCGCCATCGTGACCGGCCGTCGCTCCGACAGCTCGCTGTACGACTACAACCTGGCCACCTACGATTCCGGCGACAGCTTCGACCAGAAGTCCTCCAACGGCTTCATCGACATCTATGGTCTGCCGAGCCGCGTGGCCGCAGCCCGCGACGTCAAGTTCGGCAACGGCATCGAGGTCCCGGAGAACAGCGTCGAGTAAGCATCATCCGGATTCACGTTGTGAATCGTCTTGATAATGGGGGAGAGCGTACCGTCGGGACCATCCTGACTGGTAAGCTCTCCCTCAGTCATATCTGCAAGGAGATTTGGAAAAACAATGACCGAGAGCACTACTAATGGTGAGCATCTTGCCCTGTGGGGCGGCCGTTTCAAGTCTGGTCCGTCGCCGGAACTCGCACGGCTGAGCAAGTCCACCCAATTCGACTGGCGACTCGCCGATGACGATATCGCCGGTTCGCGCGCCCATGCCCGTGCACTGGGCCGCGCCGGACTGCTGACCGCCGATGAGCTGCAGCGCATGGAAGACGCCCTTGACGAGCTGCAGCGCCGCGTGGATTCCGGAGCATTCGCTCCGATCGAGGATGACGAGGACGAGGCCACTGCACTCGAACGCGGCCTGCTTCAAATCGCAGGTGACGAACTCGGCGGCAAGCTCCGCGCCGGCCGTTCCCGCAACGATCAGATCGCCGCGCTCATCCGCATGTGGCTGCGCCGCCACAGCCGCATCATCGCCAAAATGCTGCTCGGTCTCGCCGCAACACTGATCGAGCAGTCCGAAAAAGCCGGTCGCACCGTCATGCCGGGACGTACGCATATGCAGCACGCCCAGCCAGTTCTGCTTGCCCACCAGCTCATGGCCCACGTGTGGCCGCTGCTGCGTGACGTGGAACGTCTCGCCGATTGGGATAAGCGCATCGACGCCAGCCCGTACGGCTCCGGTGCCCTCGCCGGCAACACCCTTGGCCTCGAACCGGTGGCTGTGGCCCGTGAGCTGGGCTTCTCCAAGGTGACCGCCAACTCCATCGACGGCACCGCCAGCCGTGATCTGGTCGCCGAATTCGCCTTCATCGCCGCCATGACCGGTGTCGATCTGAGCCGCCTGTCCGAAGAGATCATCATCTGGAACACCCAGGAATTCGCGTTCGTGCGTCTTGATGACGCCTACTCCACCGGCTCGTCCATCATGCCGCAGAAGAAGAATCCGGACATCGCCGAACTCACTCGCGGCAAGTCCGGACGACTCATCGGCGACCTGACTGGCCTGCTCGCCACCTTGAAAGGCCTGCCGACAGCCTACGCGCGCGACCTGCAGGAAGACAAGGAAGCCGTATTCGACCAAGTGGACACGCTTGAAGTGCTGCTGCCGGCATTCACCGGCATGGTCGCCACCATGGTCTTCGACAAGGAACGCCTCGAAGCCGAAGCCCCGACCGGTTTCGCCCTCGCCACCGACATCGCCGAATGGCTCGTCAAGAACGGTGTGCCGTTCCGTCACGCGCACGAGCTTTCCGGCGCATGCGTCAAGATTGCCGAAGACCGCGGCCAGGAGCTGTGGGATTTGACCGACGAGGACTTCATCAACGTGTTCAAGGACTTCCTGCCGGCGGACAAGGCCCCGCAGGTGCGTGAAGTGCTGTCCACCGAAGGCTCCGTCTCCGCCCGCAACGGCAAGGGAGGCACCTCCCCGCTGCGCGTGCGCGAACAGATCGTTTCCGCCAAGACCACCATCGAGCAGCTACGCGCCTTCGCCAACTCCGTGTCTGACGGTTCCGCATACAAGTCGCCCGAATCCCTGCTCAAGTAATCCCTATTAAGCAAGGAGCAAAAAGCGGTGCTGTTGACGCGCACGCAGATACGACGGCTGGTCTACGCGCACGGCCGGGAGATTCTGGAACATGACCACATGGCCATCGAAAGGGTCTGCTACCAGCATGGCGTGGTCACCACATTCGCCCATTCCATTCGTGTGGCTTGTCTGTCCGTCTGGCTGGCAGACAGACTGCACCTGTGGAATAGGGTTGATCTACGTTCGTTGATTCGCGCCGCTTTGCTCCATGATTACTTCCTTTACGATTGGCATGACTGGGACAACGGCACCCATCGGCTACACGGATTCACACATGGTGAAACGGCCATGCGCAACGCCATACGGGATTTCAAACTCAACCAGATCGAACGGGACAGCATCGAACATCACATGTTCCCATTGATTCCCTATCCGCCGAAGTACATCGAAGGATACCTTGTCACCGCGGCCGACAAAATCAGCGCCACGAAGGAAACGCTCTCTTTCGATCGTTTCGACAAACCCGCATCCGAACAACCGACGGACAGGAGCTGATGGCTGTGGCGCTCACACTCGAATATTTGTTCCTTTGGTTCCTGTTATACGCTTTCATCGGATGGGTGTACGAGTCGGTTCTCGTGTCCGTTTCGGAACGTCGATGGGTCAACCGTGGTTTCCTTAACGGGCCGTTGTGCCCAATTTACGGATGCGGCGCGGTGCTTGCGATCGTGCTGTTGCATGACTTCACGAATCCCATCGAGATTTTCCTTATCTCCTCATTCGGCGCGAGCATACTCGAATACATCACCTCTTGGGGCATGGAAAAGCTGTTCCACGCCAGATGGTGGGATTACAGCCATTACCGATTCAACATCCAAGGCCGCATCTGTCTGCTCGGCGCAATCGTATTCGGATTCGGCGGAGTATTGATCATCGATGTGGTCCAGCCGCAGGTCGAACGGCTCACCGCCATGATTCCGCTGCTTGCCGTGCACGTGATATGCGCGGTCGCCGCCATCGTCGTTATCATCGACACCATCGTCACCGTGGTGGGCATCGTCGGCCTGTCCGAGCGTCTCGCCAAATTCAGCGAAGCGGTGCAGGAGCGTGCGGAGAAGGCCGGAGACTCCTGGCAGTGGGGCAAAGAGGAATTCCGCGAGAAGATGCATGATTTGTCGGAATCGTCGCAGGAACGTGTTGCCAATATGCGTCAGCTTGTCTCTTCCGCGTTGAATTGGCAGCAACGTCGTATGATCCGCTCCTTCCCACGCATGCGTTCCACGGACTCCACCAAATACAGCAAGATCATGGAAACCGTGCGTGAGATGCTGCGCCGAAAGTAAGTTTCCACCGGCCACACGTGTCGTATAGCATGTGTCCAAAAACGATTTGCCCCGCCAACCTGCGTTGCGCACGCTGACGGGCAAAATCCCTTTATGCATCACATCGGATAGGGGCTACGATACTTGCGATGTGGCCGACCCCTTGTAATCGGTGATGCCGGCACCAATGTTCGGATGCTGCGCCGAATACGCCTGGTCCACACAGTAGAACGCCAGAAGCACGACGGCCACAACGGTGAGCTTTCTTGTATCGATACGACTCAGCAAGTTGTCCAATGCAGGAGCCAGCAGATACACGATCGCCAAACCGCCCAAACCAAACGTCAGCAGACCCTCGGCACAGATACGACCATTGAGATTGAGAAAATAACCGGTGTAATCCCACCAGCGTTGTCCTCCGTGGGTCTTCTCCAGATACCAGGACGAAAAGTACTCCAACCCGCCACACAAGACCATGGCGGCCAGGAACTCGAACAAGGGCTTCTTCCTCAACTTCTTCAGCAGAATAAGGATAATCACTCCGCCGGTGCCATAGATCGGCAGCCATGGCCCATGCAGCGTGCCACGATTCACGAACGTTCCTTCGGAAATGAAGGCGAGGCTCACCTCCCATACCCATCCCACGAAACAGAAGATGAAGAACATCATGACCAGATTGACCAACGAATAGCTGCGATCGGAGCTGACGGTGCGGGATTCGCGGAACCGGAACGCCATCGGCGCCGGAGCCAGACGACCAGGATAGATAGCGCCGTCCAGAATCTCCCTGCCGGTATCGATCTGGTGCAGTTGCTCGCGATACTCCTCATACTTGGTCACCGACCGCGTATGCAGGATACGCACGCCCAACCATTCGGACAGGAACCCGACGAAACCGTTCGGCTTGTCCACCGGAACAAGATTGCTGGACAACTGCTCCACCGTTTCGGCAACATCACCATACGCGGCATGCAATGTCTCAGCGGAGGCCTTGCTGTGCAGGTATTCGTCGCTGAGCAGCTCGCTTCCCTCCAATCCCGAATCCTTGGACAATCCGCGCACATGCACGTAATATTCGACGAAAAACGCCGCGTTATAGCCGTTGGAATAGAAGATGCCGCTCAAACCGAGCGTGAACAGATTGAGCAGCCACCAGCCAAGGAACGACAGGTCGGCCACGAAACACTCCCACTTGTGACCCTTCATCATGCGCCTGGACAGGCTGATGGCCTCCCGTGCCCCGATATTCGGATTTTCGGCGACGATGTAGGGTAGGAATACGGTTTGATGAACGCGCCGATGATGGTGAACGTCCACAGGAACAGGAACACGTTCTCGAGCAGCATCACCTTCGCCATCGACAACCATTTGCGCGTGGTGATTGGGTAGAGGAAACGGCTCACGGGAAGTTTGTCGTAGGTCCGCCCCTCAAGCAGCATGCGCATCATGACCACCCGGTATGTCTGCTGGACGAACAGCCATACGAAAAGGTAAACGGCCAGGGACACGACGATCGGTACGGCCACGGCGACGCCGTCATTATGCACGATGGAATTGGCCGCATCGGCCATCGACAGAATGACCGAACCCGATGAGAACGAGTTGAGCAGAGACGCGAACACGCCGCGTTTACGCCCCATCATGGCATTGGTGTCGTTTTGCACGATCTGCTCCTGATTGTGCTCCACTTGCCTGCGTGCCTGGCTTTCATCGCCGACAAGCAGGTTCTCCAACACTTTCGACACGTTGTCGGATTGCGCTGTGCCATCCTCCTGCACGGTTGCGGACGGGGAACTGGCGTTCACCGACCATGTCGAAGAACTGTAGGCGACACCGAACACCGAAGCGAACAGGCAGATGACGACTATCATCCAATAGTGTCTCTTATAGGCTTTCCTTGCATTGGCCTTCATGCCTTTGCGATCCATGCAGACCTCCCTTCTTCTCGTCAATGAGATTCCGTTTTCGATTTTAACCGGCATGTTCCGTGATCGCTTTGATAAAAACATGGAAAACGGCACACGCGGCTGTCTGTGTCTTCTGCGAAACTGTAAGGTGCGTAAAACGCGGTAATGTCCACAATTCGATAGGGAGAAAGCACAGTTATGGCTCACGTCATCGATTTCAAGGAGGCCGGTTTCGATTCCGTCCTCGATGAACTGGAATGGCGCGGGTTGATTTCCCAGTCCACTGACAGGGATCGACTCGCCGAAGCGTTGAACGGAGAGCCCATCACCTATTATTGCGGCTTCGATCCGACCGCCGCCTCCCTGCACATCGGCAACCTCGTTCAGCTCATCAACATGCGCCACCTGCAGGCCGCAGGACACCATCCGATCGCGTTGGTCGGCGGCGCCACCGGCCTGATCGGAGATCCGCGCCAGTCGGGCGAACGCACGCTCAACCCGAAGGACGTCGTGGCCGGCTGGGCCGATCGTCTGAAGAAGCAGATCGGCGGCATCCTCGAGACCGAAGGCAGCAATCCGGTGCGTTTCGTGTCCAACTACGATTGGACCGCTTCGATGAACGTCATCGACTTCCTGCGTGACGTCGGCAAGAATTTCCGTATGGGCACCATGCTCGCCAAGGACACCGTGGCCCGTCGCCTCAACTCCGAGGAAGGCATCTCCTTCACCGAGTTCAGCTATCAGGTGCTGCAGGGCAACGACTTCCTGCACCTGTTCGACGAATACCATTGCGTGCTGGAGATCGGCGGCTCCGACCAGTGGGGCAACCTCACCTCCGGTCTGGATCTGATCCACAAGGTGCGCGGCGTGGACGTGAACGTGTTCACCAGCCCGATCATCACCGACGCGCAGGGCAAGAAGTTCGGCAAGTCCGAAGGCAACGCCGTCTGGTTGGATGGCACGATGCTCAGCCCCTACAAGTTCTACCAGTTCTGGTTCAACCGTCCCGACAGCGAGATGGAGAACCTGCTCAAGGCGTTCACCTTCCTGCCAAAGGCCGAAATCGAACGGCTTATCGAGGAAAGCAAGACCAATCCGGGCGCGCGTGAGGCGCAGCGCACCCTCGCATGGGAGGTCACCAGCTTCGTGCATGGCGAGGAAGCCACTCGCCAGGCCATCGAAGCTGCCGGCGCGTTGTTCGGACGTGGCGGCGATCTGGCGGACATCGACGAGTCCACGCTTGAGGCCGCTATCGACGGCATGAAGGTCGATGGGGAATTCGCCAAGGTCGCAGCCGGCGACCGTGTGGCCGAGGCTGGTATGAAGGCAGGCCTGTTCAAGTCGATTTCCGAGGCGCGCAAGACCATCAAGTCCGGTGGCGTGTACCTCAACAACACGCGCGTGGAGGATGAGGAACAGACGTTGCAGGACGGTGACTTCCTGCATGGTCGTTTCGTGCTCATCCGCCGCGGCAAGAAGGCGCTCGGCGTCGTCGAACAGGCGTGAGACGCATAGGCAATCGTAAGTAAATAATCGCAAGTATCTCAAGACCAATAAGGAACAGCATGGCAGAAGAACAGCGCGGATCGCGCGGCAAGTCCTACGGCAACCACAAGTCCTACGGCTCGGGCAGGCCGGGTAACCGCGGTGGCAAGGGATTCAAGCCGCGCGGCAACGGCGGCAAGTCCTACGGACACAAGTCCGGCGGCTTCCACAACGATGACCGTAAGGGTGGATATCGTAAGGGCAATGGCGGCGGATACCGTCGTGGCGACCGCGATTTCCATCGCGATGGCGAAGGCGAAGGTCAGGAGCGTCGTTCCCACAACGGTCCGCGCAAGTTCAACCGCGATGGCGAGCGTCGTGACGACCGCCGCGGCGGCTATCGTGGCAATCGCGGCGACAATCCGCGCTACCAGCGTGATGGCGAGCGTTCCGGTTTCCGCCATGATGACCGTCGCGATGGCGAGCGTCGCAATTTCCGTCATGACGGTGACCGTCGTGACTTCCGCCGTGACGATGGTGAGCGTCGTGGCGGCCGCAACTTCCACAAGGACGGCGATCGCAGAGACTTCCGCCGCGATGACCGCCGCGGGGAGCGCCGTGATGGCGAGCGTCGTAATTTCCGTCGTGATGATCGTCGTGACGGCGGCCGCAGGGATTTCCGCCGTGACAACCAGCGTCGTGACTTCCACAAGGACCGCGACCAGCGTCCGGAAGGCGAGGAGCGCCGCGAATTCACCCGTGAAGAGAAGATGGAGTACCGCGAGGCGAAGCGTGGTGAATACCTGTCGAAGCCGCGTCGCAATTCCGACGGCACGATGAGCTTCCCGTCGCAAAACCCGTACACGCATCGTCGCCCGGGCGAGCCGAAGATGCCGAAGGGCATCGAGTGGAGCATGCTGTCCACCGATGACCGTGAGCGTCTGCGTGGCCTGTCCAAGGAACATGCGGAGAACATCGGCCTGCACATCCTCGCCGCCTACACGCTTGAGGAAAGGGATCCGGAGCTGGCGCTCGAACACGCCAAGTGGGTGGCGCATCAGGCTTCCCGTATTGATTTCGCGCGTGAGACCCTTGCGTTCGTGGCCTACCGTCAGGGCGATTACAAACTGGCCCTGCGTGAGTTCCGCACCGCGTTCCGCATGAACGGTTTCCTTGACTATCTGCCGTTCATCGCCGACTGCGAGCGTGGCATGGGCGAGCCGAAGAAGGCCATCGAAACCGCCATGAGCGATGACGCGAAGTATCTGCGCGGCGAATCCAAGGCCGAGATGTTCCTCGTGTACGCGGGCGCGCTGGGCGACCTCGAACTGTGGGATAAGGCCATTGAGATCGTGCATACGCTGGGCCGTTCCAAGGGTCTGGCCGGCGAATACCGCATGCGTGCGGTGCAGGCCGAACAGTACTTCCTCGAGCAGGCCGGACGCTCCGATGAGGCCGTGGCCCTCGACCAGCTGCTTGACAAGCTTGAGCTGCAGTACGCCGATGCCGAAGAGGACGAGACCTCCGACGATCTGGTCATCGAATACGACATGCAGGAATTGAACGACGAGCTTATGGACAAGCTCGGCATTTCCGAAGATGACGCTCAGTATGCGCCGGAAGACGAGGATGAGGACGATTCCGAGGCCGTCGACGAGAACGGCGAGACCAACGATGAGACCCAGCTTGATGCCGAAGCGGCCAAGGAAGGCGCCGAGTCCGACGACGAGCCTGCCGGTGACGGCGAAAACGCGGGCGACTCCGAAGACGACCAGACTGAGGATGAGGTCGAATCCGCAGCCGATTCCGACAACGAGTGAGGTGCGGCAAAACAATGCTGAAATCCACAACCCGTCCGCTGAGCGAAGCCTACCAGCTGGCGCTGCTTGATCTTGACGGCGTGGTCTACCGTGGCAAGAATCCGGTGGAACATGCTGCAGAGAGCATCCGCAAGGCCGAAGGCCTCGGCATGACGGTGGAATACACCACCAACAATTCCTCCCGACTGCAATCCGTGGTGGCCGACCAGCTTAAAGGCTTCGACCTTGAAGTCGAACCATGGCAGGTCATCACCTCGTCCGTGGTGGCTGCCCGCATGGTGGCCCGTGCGGTGCCGCAAGGTGCGAAAGTGTTTGTGCTCGGCGCACAGCATCTGCGTGAGGAAGTCGCCAAGCAGGGTCTTGAAGTGGTTGATTCCGCCGAAGACAAGCCGGTCGCGGCCATCCAAGGCTGGTACCCGGACATGTCTTGGAACCAGATGGCGCAAATCGCCTACGCCGTAGAACAGGGCGCCACGTATTTCGTGACCAACCGCGACCTGACCATTCCGCGTGAGCTGGGCATCGCCCCCGGTTGCGGTTCCATGATCATGGCCGTCATCAACGCCACTGGTGTGGAACCGGTTTCGTCCGCAGGCAAGCCGGAATCCGCCATGTACGACGAAGCCCGACTGCTTGCCGCGCATGATGGTGCCGAACCAGTGGCCAAGGAAGCATGCCTCGCCATCGGCGACCGCCTCGATACCGATATCGAAGCCGGCAACCGTGGCGGCTATGATTCCCTGGCCGTGCTGACCGGCGTCACCAATCCGCATGAGCTGATGTTCGCTCCGGAGCATCTGCGTCCGACCTACATCGCCAAGGACCTGACCGGACTTAACGAGCCGGCCCCCGAAGTCGTGCATGAGGCTGGCGCTTGGAGCTGCCGCGACGTGCAGGCGCGCGTCGACGGCGATCGTCTTTACGTCACCGACATCACCAGCGTCGATGGTCTTCGTGCGGCCTGCGCCGCCATGTGGGATGCGGCGGATCGTGGCCACAACGTCGACGGCATGATCGTGCCGGAATTCCGAATCGCCTGATTGCCGCACGTGCGTATGCGCAACATGAATGACGATTCCGGTGCCGTCGTCCGACTCGACATCGCGCTGGTGGAGCGTGGCGTCACGGATAGTCGCTCCAAAGCACAACGGCTGATCGAATCCGGCAAGGTCCGGGTGAACGGCACCGTCGCATCCAAAGCGTCGCTCAAAGTCACGGCCGCCGACACGCTTGATGCCGATCTGGGAGACGATTACGTCTCCCGTGGAGCCTACAAGCTGGTCGGCGCGTTCGACATGTTCTCCCAGATTGGCCTGCGTTCCGCGGAAGGATTCGATTGCCTCGACATCGGCGCGTCCACCGGCGGTTTCTGCGACGTGCTTCTGCGACGCGGTGCCGCACATGTGATCGCGCTCGACGTGGGGCACGGCCAGCTTGACCCGCGCATCGCAGGCAACGAGCGCATCATCGAAATGAGCGGCGTCAACATCCGCGACGTCGAAGCGGATGATCTGCCGTACCGGCCAAGCATGATCGTATCCGACGTGTCATTCATCTCGTTGACATACGTGATTCCCGTCATCGCGCGCATCGCCGCGCCCGGCGCACACGTCGTGCTGCTGGTCAAACCGCAGTTCGAAGTCGGCAAAGGCAACCTCGGCAAAAACGGCATCGTGGAAAACGAAACCTTACGCAAACAGGCGCTCGACACCGTCACCGCCTGCGCGAAAGCCAACGGACTGGATGTACGCGCCACGGCGGTCTCACCGATCGAAGGCACGCACGGCAACATCGAGTATCTGCTGTATGCAGTGGCGTAAACCGTTCTCCGCCAATCGATAGCGTAAAAATGAAAGGCCGGCAGCCCATATGAAAAATCCCATATGGACCACCGGCCTTTTGCATGTTCCGTGGGCCTAGCCCCTCAAAAACTTGTCGATCTGATCCTGCTTGCCCATGATGATGAGCTCGTCGTTACGGTGCATAATCAGCTCTTTCGAACCGTATTCGAATTCCTTGCCCGGCGATTTGACACCAACCACGGTGATGCCGAACCGTTCATGCACGCGCGCATCCTCGATGGAGTAACCGACGACATGCGGGGGAGTGTGGATCTTCACCACGCTGTACGCGCCTTCAAGCTCGATGTAGTCCAGATAGTTGCCGGACACCAAGTGCCCCACGCGCTTGCCGGCATCGGTCTCCGCGTTGATGATGTGCCGTGCGCCGATACGCTGCAGAATGCGCGCATGCTCCTTGGACACCGACTTCGCCCAAATGTCGGAGATGCCCGCGTCCAACAGATTGCCGGCGGTGATGACGGACGCTTCGACGCTGTCGCCGATGGCAACGACCGCCGTATCGAAATCGGAGGCGTTGATCTGCTCCAACGCCATCACATCGGTCATATCGGCCTGCACGGTGGGAATCTGCGACGACCAGCGGTTCACCAGTTCGCCGTCCTTGTCGACGGCGAGCACATCCTGGCCCATCGCATCCAATGTGGTGGCTACGGAACTGCCGAAACGGCCGAGTCCTACCACAAGAACGCTTCTGGTGTTGTTAGCCATGATTGTTCGCGTACCTTTCGATGTTCTGTTCCGGATTCAAGTATAGGAAGTTGCGGGTATAGAAACCGTATCGACGAATCCGCTCAGCCGACCACGATCTGCTCGGTGGGGTAGCGGACCGGCTCCACATTGCGCGGCCTGGAGATCGCGTAGGCGATGGTAAGCGGACCGAGCCTGCCGATGAACATGGTCGCGGCGAGAATGTACAGGACCGCTGGACTAGAAGCGCTGGCCACGCCGACCGAATAGCCTCCCAGACCGAACGCCGAGCAGGTGTCGAACAGCGCGTTGCTCAACGAGCAGCCGGTGATGGCCATCAACGCCATGGACACCACGGTGACAAGCATCAGACATGACGTGGTGACGGCCACAGCGGTCATGACGGCTTGCGAATGGATGCGACGATGGAACGCGTTGACGTCATGGCGTCCGGTGAACGCGGCACGGCAGGTCAACAGAATCACGGCGAATGTGGTGACGCGGATGCCGCCTGCGGTCGAAGTGCTGCCGCCGCCGATGAACATGACGATGGACAGGAACACCTTCGTCGCGTCGCTCACGCCCGGCATCCATGACAGGTCGAAGCCGGAACTGCGGGGCATGACGGCCGCCACCATCGCATGCCACAACCGCGGTTCCACACCTTCGGTGGCGAACAGCAGTTTGTTGTTCCATTCCATGAGGAGGAACCAGGTGAACGAGGCGAGCACGATGCAGAACGTGGTGGTCAGCGTGAGCTTGGTATGCAGGCTCCAACGCTTCGGCGGACGATGGTTGCGCCATGAGCGCATGAGGTTAAGCAGGACGGGGAAGCCGAGCGTGCCGCAGAACGCGCTGACGAGGATAGGCAGACCGACAGCCCAATTGTTGACATGCAGGCCGGCGCCGTCAGGGGTGAAGCCGGCGTTGTTGTATGCCATGACCGCGAAGAACAACGATTCCCACAGCGTGTGCTGCACATTGCCATGATTGACTTTGTACAGGCCGGGGAACAGCGCCACGAACGTGATGCCTTCGATGGTGAACGCGGTGGCGATGACCACGGTGAGCACGCCCTTGATCTCGCCGAGTTTCGTGGTGCCCAGCTCGTTGGCCGTCAGCAGCTTTTGCGTGGCCTTGAGATGGTGGTTCACGGCCAAGGCGATGAGTGAAGCGAACGTCATGACGCCCAAGCCGCCCATCTGCACGGAGAAGATGAGCACGGCCTGGCCGAAAGCGGACCAATGCGTCGTCGAATTGACGATGGAGATGCCACACGTCGAAATCGCGGAGATCGCGGTGAAGAACGCGGTGGTGAATGTCGTTTGCTCGTCTTTCGGTGTGGCGGCGGGAGTGAGCAGGAGCAGCGTGGACAACGCGCCCAGAAGCGTGAAGTACAGGATGGTCAGGCGTCCGGGATGCGTGGTGAGTTTGTGCATTAGGCTGCGTTTGCGCGGCTTGCGCTCCTCTGCCATGGCCTTTTCGAACGTGTCTCCGGAGAACCACCAGGCATAGCCATGCGAGGCCTCACGATTGGAGGAGGACTCGTCGAAGACGAGGTTGGACATGCTGTTCCTCGCTCCTTGTCTGTATAAACGGTCTTCGTTTCCTTGAGCTATTGTAGACGGTAGTGTGACGAATGGGCCATGGGCGTACCGTTCGACGGTTCCGCGGTGGCTCCGTGGGACTCTTCGGACGTCTGCGGCGTGTTCTGGACACCCGCTGCCGTCATTCGTTCATTTGTTCGACTACACTGGCGGGTAGTGGCACCTCGCATGGGGCGCCCGTTATACGAAAGGGCTTGCGATGATCGGTACCCGACATGCGGTGGTGGTGACGCATACGCGTCTGCGTGAAAGCGGCACGGTGGTCGAAGAAGCCGTCGAGCAGTTGAGACGCGCCAATTTCGAAGTGACGATCATCGACAATATCGAAGCGCCCGAGTTCGGCAGCAGGACGCCCGCCGTGCCGAAGAACACGGAAATCGTGGTGGTGCTCGGAGGAGACGGTACCATCCTGCGCGCAGCCGAACTGGTGCATGCCACCGAAGTGCCTATTCTCGGTGTGAACCTGGGCCACGTCGGCTTTCTTGCCGAATTTGAAAGCTTCCAGATGAGCGAGGCCATCCGCCGGATCGCCGACCATGACTATTCCATCGACGAACGTATGATCGCCCACGTCGACGTATGGCTGCCGGGCGCGACGGAACCCATCGAGGACTGGGCGTTGAACGACATCACGCTGGAACGCGCCGACCGTGGCAAAATGGTGGAATTGTCCATCCGTGTCGACGACGTGGAGATGAGCTCCTTCGGTTGCGATGGCGTGATCGTATCCACGCCGACCGGTTCCACCGCCTACGCGTTTTCCGCGGGCGGGCCGATCATGTGGCCGAATGTGAAGGCATTGCAATTGGTGCCGTTGGCCGCGCATGCGTTGTTCGCACGTCCGCTCATCATCGGTTCCGGCTCCACGTTCGCCATCGACATTCTTGACGATTCCACGTCGGATGGCTGGATCTGCTGCGACGGCCGTCGTCAACGCGCCCTGCCGAAAGGCACACGCGTCGAAGTGCGCGAATCGAAATGCACGTTGCGTTTGGCGCGACTGTCCGGCGTGCCGTTCACGAACCGTCTCGTCACCAAATTCGACCTGCCCGTCGTCGGATGGCGCGAGCAGGCGCGCAAGACCGGCGGTACGCATCACGGACAGTCGTTCCCGGGAACCGGCAAATCGGAAAGCGGGAAGTGACGGGGCATGCTGGAAGAGCTTGAGATCCACAATCTCGGTCCGATCCGTTCCGCGCTGATCGCCCCTGCCGGCGGTATGACGGCGATCACCGGCGAAACAGGTGCCGGCAAATCGATGCTGCTTAGTGCGATTCGGCTTATTTCGGGCGGTCCCTCCGACGGCGGCCGTGTTTCCGTCGGCGCGCAGGAGGCGTGGGCACAGGGCGTGTTCGAAGTCGCTTCGTCGCCGGCCGCGGTGGCCGCCGCACGGGAGGCGGGTTTCGAGCCAGAGGACGGCGAACTGTTCCTGTCGCGCAAGGTGCCGGCTTCCGGACGATCCCGCAGCATGTTGTCGGGGCGTAGCGTGCCTCGTTCCGTGCTTGCTTCCGTCGCCGCCGAATTGGTGACGATCCACGGCCAGGCCGACCAGTTACGTATCGCGACCGTTTCGCGGCAGCGTGAATTCCTGGACCGCTACGCGGGGGATGAAGTGGCGTTGGCCGCCTACGGCAAGACGTGGAACGCGCTGCGCGCAATGGACGAGCGTTTGGAAAGGCTCAGCAGCCAGGAATCGTCCATGCGCCAGCAGGCGGATTACCTGCGTGAGTCAATCGAACGCATCAACCGGGTCGACCCACAGCCGGGGGAGATGGACGAATTGCGCGCACGGCGGGACCGCATCGAAAACGCCGCCGAAATCGCCGAAGGCGTGACCCGCGCATTGGGTGCGTTGGACGCTTCGCAAGTGGCGGATGACGTTGAATCGGCCAGCGCCGCCGATTTGATCGACCGTGCCTCGCAGGCATTGCGCGCCATTCACGTGGAAGGCGTGTTCTCCGAACTCGCCGACCGGCTCGACTCCATCAGCACCGATTTGTCCGACGTGGTGTTCAGCCTGTCCGGCGAAGTGGACAATGAGGCGAGCGTGGAGGATCTGGATGCCATCAACGGGCGCATCCACGAGTTGGACGAGCTGACCCGCCGGTGGGGGCCGGAATTGTCCGACGTGATCACGTGGAGGGACAAGGCCGTATACGATTTGGAGGATTTGGACGCCTCGCCGGAAAAGGTCGAACAGCTGGAAGCCGAACGCGCCCAACTGCTTGAGGTTGCGAAAAAAGCCGCGCAGGCTGTGAGCAAACGGCGTAGAGCCGCGGCGAAGGAACTCGCTTCCAAGGTCACCGCGGAACTTGATTCGCTGGCCATGGGCACTTCGAAACTGGAGATCCGCGTGGCGGAACGCGAACAGTTGGACGCCACCGGAGCGGACGACATCGAATTCCTCTTCACCCCGTTTCCCGGCTCCCCGCAGCTGCCGATGGGCAAAAGCGCGTCCGGCGGCGAATTGAGCCGTCTGATGCTCGCGCTTGAACTGGTCGCCGCCGAAAAGCATGTCGTGGCCGGAGGAACCGTGCCGCCGATGACATTCATTTTCGACGAAGTCGATGCGGGTGTGGGCGGCAAGGCGGCTGTGGAATTAGGCGCGCGATTGGCCAAGCTTGCCCAATCCGCGCAGGTGTTGGTCGTCACGCACCTACCACAGGTCGCATCCTGGGCGGACGAACAGTATGTGGTCGCCAAAGGTGAAACGGATGACGGATCAATCGCCACCACCATCAATCAAGTGCGTGGAGAGGCGCGTGTGCACGAAATCGCCCGCATGCTTTCCGGCAGCGAAAGCGAGACGTCGCTGGAACATGCCGAGGAACTACTCAAATCGTCCGTGCTTGACTGACCCGTGGCCGATAATCGCAGGCAAGTCTCAAAATCAATCGCAAAACAGAAAAATCGAAAAACACAACCCATCAGAGGAGCTGACATGACGCAGGAAAACGTGAGCAACCAAGGTAAAGGTGCCATTTTCGATCTTGACGGCACGTTGCTCGACTCCATGGGCGTGTGGGACCAGGTGGATGTCGATTTTCTCGCCAAGCGTGGATTCGAAGTGCCGGACGACTACATGCAGAAGGTCGCCGCCATGCAGTTCCGGCAGATCGCCGAATACACAATCGCACGCTTCAGCCTGTCGGACACTCCCGAAGCGTTGATGGAGGAGTGGGACCATATGGCACGTGTCATGTACGCCACGGTGGTTGAAGCCAAACCGTATGCGCGCGAATATCTGGAATCGTTGAAGGCGAGCGGCGCGAAACTGGCCGTGGCCACGTCATTGCCGCCGATGCTGCGCGAACCGGCCATGAAGCACGTCGGCATTTTCGACTATTTCGATGACGTGGTCAGCGTCGACGATGCTGGCGACGTCGGCAAAACTGAGCCGGACGTATATCTGCTGGCCGCGTCGCGTCTCGGCATCAAACCAAGCGACTGCACCGTATTCGAGGATCTGCTGGTCGGCATGCGCTCGGCCAAGTCGGTCGGCATGCATGTGTGGGCCATGCACGACGATTCCTCCGACGCCGACTGGCCTGAGATCTGCGATCTGGCCGACGGCGTCATGTTCGACTTCCACGACGCGCCCGTCATACTGTAACGGTTTGCATCATCGCCTGATGTTTCCGGGCCATTGCGTGATTCGACCGCTTCACGCTTTCATGACGCCGATCAGGTCCATATCTTGTTGAGCCTCATGAAGACGCGGCTCATGATTGTTCCCTATACGCCTTCTCGAACATGCCAAGCAGATCAAGCAGGCTGATGTCGGCGGCCTTGGCGGCGGTTACCGTCTGCCGGAACACGTCCATGATGCGTTCGCGCGCACGTTCCTTCATAAGCTCGTTGCCGTGGGCCAGCACGAACGTGCCTTTGCCCTGCACATTCTCGACAAGCCCCTCATCCGCCAGCTCGCTGTACGCTCTGGCGATGGTGAGCACGCTGATGTGCAGTTCCTTGGCAAGCTTCCTGAGGGAGGGGAGCGCCTCGCCGGTTTGCAGTTCGCCCGACATGATCGCCGCTCGGATCTGATCTTCGATCTGTTCGTAAATCGGTTTGCCGGACGCGGATGAGATGTTCAGCTTCACTGTATCCCTTTCTGCGAGTGATATATATCCTGACCGAACAGTGTACGCAAACTGTTCAACAGCTATATATAACAGTAACACAGATTTGGCCATGCTGTTATTATATGATCTATAACAGCATGGCCGTAATTGAAAACCTTGGTATTCCGCCATTCTGAACAGTTGGCGCCTACCAGCTGCGGTGCCTGTCCGTTACTTGTGCGACGGATGGATGAGACGGTGGAAGGACAGGTAGATCAGCCAAGACACCGGCAGCGCCAGCATGAACAGGGGATAGAACCATGCGATCGGCAGGTGCCCATAGAGAACTCCAGCCAGCACCGGCCCCAACGCCATACCCAAGTCGATGCCCATATAGTACGTGCCGTTGGCCAAGCCACTGCGCTCACGACCGGCAATCACCACCGCCTGCGCCTGCGTGACGGAACTCATCAGTCCATAACTGGCCGCCATGGCGATGCCCGCGCCAAGCAGATACCAATCGTTCGTCATGAACGTGAGAAAGGCAAGCGACGCCAACATCGCAAACGAACAGACGACAAGCCAGAAACGGAAACCCTTCGAATCGAACAGGTCGCGCAACGTGAGCCGCAGTACCAGCAGCGCGGCCGCATAGAACACGAAGAACAAGTCGGACGAGATACGCAGATGTCGTGCGGAAATGTAATCCACCAGGAACGACTGGTTCGCGAAATAAGGGATGGCGAACATCATGAACACCGCGGCCAATGGAATGGCCCGTGGCTCCACCAGATTGCGAAGACGCAGACGATGCCGTAACGACTGCTCGGCGGCAACGGTTTTACGAGCCGGCCTGCCACCGTTTTTCACCAGCAGAACCGTCACGAACGCGCACACGTTAAGCGTCAGCGATGCGATGAACGTCCACTGGTAGCCGACGGCCGCCTGCAGACGGATGCCGAGTGCCGGGCCGACCGCAATCGCCAACGCGTTGACGATGCCGTACAATCCCATGCCCGCGCCCATATGACGGATCGGAAGCAGCAGCGACACCCATGTCGCCAGACAAACCGTGCCGCATGCGAAGCCAAGCCCGTTGACCATGCGCGCCACGACCAGCATGCCCGTCGAATCGGCAAGACAATACATGACGCCCGCCACGATGTACAGCACCGTTCCCGCAGCCACCAGCAACCTCTTGCTGACCAAATCCGACAGATTGCCCGCGATGGGACGGCAGAACAGAGACACGAAACTCATCGCGCCGGCGATCACGCCCATCAGCGCGCCCGTCGCTCCCATCGACTCGCCATAGCCGGCGATGACCGGCGTGATCACCATGTTGCTGGTCATGAAGAAGAACGTCGCCAGCATCACCAGCGCCACGTCACGGGTGATGAGCCGGTCCTTCCTCGGTTCCGCGGGTTCATCCGGCCGATTTGCCGTCACGCCCGACTGCGATGCTGAAGCTACGCTCATGATTCTCCTGCCTTTCGGGAACGCACTGTACCAGCGTCAATGAAAAACGGCCGCCCGCGTATCGCGGACAGCCGATTCTTCTATGTATCGTTACCGTTTTGCCTGTCGAAACCTTACAGCGCCTTCGCGGCCTGCTCGACGAATCCTTCCATGCCGTCGATTTCGACGACGTTATCGAAACGCACGTCGGCGGTCTCAAGACCGCGCAGCGCGGCCGGAGCGGTGGTGCCGGTGGCCTTGGCAAGCACGTCCATGCATTCGAAATCGGTGCCGGACGCGTCAAGACCCAGAGATTCGTTGACTACGCGCGGGAACTTGTACGGGCTGGCGGTGGACAGCAGCACGCGCGGCGTGAGCGGATCGCGCGGCATCTGCTGCATGACGTAGTAGCCGCATGCGGTATGCGGGTCGATCACGTAATGGTTCTTGTTCCAGCAGTCCGCGATCATCTCGCGCACCTGGTTCTCATCGGCCCAACCGGTGCCGAAGATGGAACGAATCTTCTTCATCATCGGCTCGGGAACCTCGTAGGCGCCCCACTGGCTCAGATCGTTCATCAGCATGGAGATCAGGCGTGTGTCCTTGTCGGACATGTAATACAGCATGCGCTCCAGGTTCGATGAGATGAGGATATCCATCGACGGGGAAATGGTCTGGAAGAACGGACGCTGACGGTTGTACGTGCCGGAAGTCAGGAAGTCGAACAGCACGTTGTTCTTGTCGGACGCCACCACAAGATGCTTGACCGGCAGGCCCAGCAGTTTCGCGTAATAGCCGGCGAGGATATCGCCGAAATTACCCGTCGGCACAACGAACTCGACCTCGTCGCCCACATTGATGACCTGGCGTTCCAGCAGCTGCGCGTACGCGGAGAAGTAATAGACGACCTGCGGCACCAGACGGCCCACATTGATGGAATTCGCGGAGGAAAGCACCACATGCGAATCATCGGCGAGACGTTCGGCAAGCTCCTTGTCGCCGAAGATGCGCTTGACGGCGGACTGCGCGTCATCGAAATTGCCCTTGACCGCGCACACGTTCACATTGGAGCCGGACTGCGTGGTCATCTGCAGCTCCTGCACCTGGCTGACCTTGCCTTCCGGATAGAACACGGTGATGCCGGTGCCCGCGGCGTCCGCGAAACCAGCCAACGCGGCCTTGCCGGTGTCGCCGGACGTGGCGGTGACGATCATGATCTTCTCATCCGCGTCGCCATCCGCCGGAGTGGTGCGCGCCATGAAACGCGGCAGAATCTGCAGCGCCACATCTTTGAACGCGGAAGTCGGACCGTTGAACAGTTCCATCACATAGTCATCGCCGAGCGGCTTGACCGGAGTGATCTTCTCGTCGGACCACTGCGGGCCGTACGCCTCGTCGATGCACTCCTTGAGCTCGGCCTCGGTGTAGTCCGGCAGCAGCACGGACAGCACATCGAACGCGATCTGCTGGTAGGACTTGCCGGCCAAGGAAGCGATATCCACATGGGTCTCACCCAAGGAGTCGGTCACGAACAGGCCGCCATCATCGGCGATGCCCTTGCGGATGGCCTGCTTGGAGGTAAGCGAATCGGTGGTGCTGCGTGTGCTGTGGAACGTGGTCACTTGATTTCCTTAGCAATAGAACGGACAGATTACGTCAAACGTGCTTCTCAGTGTACCGGCACAGGTGGGAAGAACGTCGCCTCGCGTCCGTGGAATGGGACGCCGACCCCATACGATTGCCGACGGAAGGTCCTGCTTTTCCACGTGGCACCGCGATCGTGCCGTCCATGTCTTCGCGCGCAGGCGGTGCCATATTTCCCACATGTTTCGAAACCCGGTTTTCCTCCGATCGTTTTCACACGTACACTGCTCTGTAACCCGCGGTACAGCGGATGATCATTCCGAATTCAAGGAGGGCTTCATGACTGCATCACCTCTTGCGCAAACACCGAACGACATGTTCAACGCGCCCATCGCCGAAGCGGATCCGGAAATCGCCGAAATCCTCGACGCCGAACTATCCAGGCAGCAAAACGGACTCGAAATGATCGCATCCGAGAATTTCGTGCCACGCGCCGTCCTACAGGCACAAGGCTCCGTACTGACCAACAAATACGCCGAAGGCTATCCGGGACGCCGCTACTACGGCGGCTGCGAGCAGGTGGACAAAATCGAAACCATCGCCCGCAAACGCGCCAAAAGCCTATTCGGCGCCGAATACGCCAACGTACAGCCGCACTCCGGCGCACAGGCCAACGCAGCCGTCTACCAGGCGCTCGTCAAACCCGGCGACACGGTCCTCGGCCTCGCCCTCGACCACGGCGGCCACCTCACCCATGGCATGAAAATCAACTTCTCCGGCCGCTTCTACCACGCCGAAGCCTACGGCGTGAATCCCGAAACCTTCCGCATCGACCCGGAAATCATCCGCCAGCGTGCGCTCGAAACCCATCCCGCCATGATCATCGGCGGATGGAGCGCCTACCCGCGCATCGAAGACTTCAAAGCCATGAAGGAGATCGCCGACGAGGTCGGCGCCAAATTCTGGGTGGACATGGCCCACTTCGCCGGCCTCGTAGCCGCCGGACTGCATCCAAGCCCCGTCCCATACGCCGACGTCGTATCCTCCACCGCGCACAAAACCCTCGGCGGCCCACGCTCCGGCTTCATCCTCGCCAAGCAGGAATACGCCAAGAAACTCAACTCCGCCGTATTCCCCGGCCAGCAAGGCGGCCCGCTCATGCACGTCATCGCCGGCAAGGCCGTCGCCTTCAAAGTCGCCGCCACCCCGGAATTCAAAGACCGCATGCAACGCACCCTCGACGGCGCCAAGATCCTTGCCGAACGCCTCATGGCCGACGACGTCAAAAACAACGGCATCAGCGTCCTGACCGGCGGCACCGACGTGCACCTGGTCATGGTCGACCTACGCAACAGCGAAATGGACGGCAAACAAGGCGAAGACCTGCTCGCACAATGCGGCATCACCATCAACCGCAACACCGTCCCGTTCGACCCACGCCCCGCATCCGTGGCCTCCGGCCTGCGCATCGGCACCAGCGCACTCGCCACCCGCGGCTTCGGACCCAAGGAATACGAGGAAGTCGCCGACATCATCGGCACCGCTCTCGCCGCAGGACAGGACGTCGACGTCGACGCGCTCAAGGCGCGCGTCGACAAGCTTGCCGAAGACTTCCCGCTTTACCCGGGACTCGACCAAATCCACTGATCACCAGCCTCGACTGACGAAATCGCGTCCCGCCGCGCAACCAACGACCCGAAAATGGCTGTCATTGCCCAGCGAGGCGTGATTTCGCGCTATTCTAAGAGACTATGACGAATCCACAGAACCAAGGCACCGCCATGAACGCCGACGTGTTCGAAGCAGTATGCGCCATGGGCGACGCAGCCCGCGCCGCGCAATCGCAACTTGCCCAGGCAAACACCGAAGCCAAAAACCAACTGCTCAACGCCATCGCCGACGCACTCGACCAGCATGCGGACGACATCGCCGCAGCCAACACGCTCGACATGAACCAAGCCGAAACCGACGGCATGGACGCCGGCAAACTCGACCGACTCAAATTCGACCAGCAGCGCATCGCCGCCGCCGCGCAAGGCGTACGCCACGTGGCATCCCTACCAGACCCCATCGGCGAAATCGTACGCGGATACCATCTGGAAAACGGCCTACGCCTGCAGCAGGTACGCGTCCCCATCGGAGTGCTCGGCATGATCTACGAAGCACGTCCCAACGTCACCGTCGACGTGGCCTCCCTATGCATCAAATCCGGCAACGCCGTCCTGCTGCGCGGCGGACACGCGGCCGAACACACCAACGCGGCAACACTCGCCGTCATCGCCGACGTACTCACCAAACACGGATACGACCACAACATGATCGCCACCGTAGACCAATACGGACGCGACGGCGCCACCGCCATGATGGAAGCACGCGGCCACATCGACGTGCTCATCCCACGCGGGGGAGCAGGACTCATCCAAGCCGTGGTACGCAACTCCAAAGTCCCCGTCATCGAAACCGGAGCCGGCAACGTGCACATTTACGTCGACCGCACCGGCAACCCCGACAAAGCCATCCCCATCCTCATCAACGCCAAAACCCAACGCGTCGGCGTATGCAACGCCACCGAAAAACTCCTCGTCCACAAAGACATCGCCGAAAGCTTCCTGCCGAAAGCCGCGGCAGCGCTCGCCGCAGCGGGAGTCGAAATGCATGCCGACGAACGCGCGTATGGCATCATCGAACATGCCGGAATCGCAAATGCGCAACTCGTGCATGCCACCGACGAGGATTGGGACACCGAATATCTGGCACTCAAAATCGGCATCAAGGTGGTCGACTCGCTTGACGAGGCCATCGCGCATATCAACCGTCACTCCACCGGGCACACCGAATCCATCATCGCCGAAGACTATTCGGCCATCGAGGAATTCACCGCCCGCATCGACTCGGCGGTGGTGATGGTCAACGCCTCCACACGTTTCACCGATGGCGGCGTGTTCGGATTCGGCGCGGAACTTGGCATCTCCACACAGAAGATGCATGCGCGCGGTCCGATGGGGCTGCGCGAGATGACCACGACCAAATGGATTGGCTACGGAACAGGACAGGTGAGAGAATGAGCGACGAAGTCATGCAGGACAATATGCAGCACACCATGCAGGACAACAAGAACCCATGGAACGCGGACTTGACCGACCCAATGCTCAGATTGCGATTGGCATCCGAACGATTGAGCATCGTGCGGTATGTGTTCCTTGTGCAGGTCGAAGACGGTATCGCGTCCGCGGATGAACGCGCCTCGCTCGAATACGCCGACGCGGTGCTGATCGGCTGGCCCGAAACCGACGCTTCGGACGTCATCACTCCCGATGCCGCCCGGCTTGACGATATCGACGAGCAGATGCGGGTCATGGAACAGCACATCGCCAAGTTCAGCGCGATGGAACGAGACCATGACATCGTCGGCATGACCGACACGCTGATTCGTGTCACCGAGCGCGTTGCCGGAATCCGCAGTATATACCAGCCGGATTTCCCGCTGCCGACATTCGCCGAGATTCGACGTGTGGTGCAGGACGAGTGGGATGAGGATATGGACAAGATCGATCCCGACAACGCCTCACCGACCGCGGACAGCATCGAGCAGGAAACCGCCGACGCGGACAAAGAGCAGCAGGCCGAGAAACAGGCCGAACAGCAGGCTGATGGCGCGCAAAAGAGCGGAGCGTCCGCATGACCGGACCAAAACGCATGCGGCCGGAATCTGCGGAGGCCGATCCCGAACTGACCGTCAGCTACGTGGTCGAGCCGGAACGACGCATGTCGGAACTATCCGTAGACCGGCCGCAATCAGCCGTGACCACCGGACGCAGGTCCGCACGAGGCAACTGGCACAACCGGTTGCGCATCGGCATCATGGGCGGCACTTTCGATCCGATCCATAACGGCCATTTGGTCGCAGCCTCCGAAGTGTCCTGGGTGTACGACCTCGACGAGGTGATCTTCGTGCCGACCGGACGGCCGGTGTTCAAGTTGGACAAGAAGGTCACCAATGCGGAGGACCGGTACCTTATGACGGTCATCGCCACCGCGTCGAACCCGAAATTCACCGTGTCGCGCGTGGACATCGACCGTCCCGGCGTCACCTACACCATCGACACCCTGCGTGACATCCGCGCCCAGTATCCCGATGCGGAACTGTTCTTCATCACCGGTGCCGACGCCGTGGCGGAGATCATGCAATGGAAGGACGCCAACAAGATGTGGGAGCTGGCGCATTTCGTGGCCGTGACACGTCCCGGTTATTCCTCGCCGGACGGCGTGAAATTACCTGAAGGCAAGGTGGATACGCTGGAGATTCCCGCATTGGCGATTTCCTCCACGGATGTGCGTCGCCGCGCCGAACATGGCGAACCCGTCTGGTATCTCGTACCCGACGGCGTGGTGCAATACATCGGCAAACACGGCCTATACCGATAGAAGGTGGACGGAACGATCGCATGGCCCCCGAACACACGGGGTCGGTGAGGTCTGCGCGGCCGGTTAGTATGGGTCACATCCACTTCGCTAGAACAGACGTTTGGAGACACGGTGAGCGCAATCCTTGAAGGAAAGCCGGATAAGAACCTTATCCTTGTCACAGGCAGAGCACACCCGAAGCTGGCGGCGGAAGTCGCCGAACAGCTCGGCATTGATGTTCTGGAAACCACAGCATACGATTTTGCGAACGGCGAAATGTACGTGCGCTACACCGAGTCCGTGCGTGGCGCGGACGTGTTCGTACTGCAGAGCCATTCCAATCCGGTCAACCAGGCCATCATGGAACAGCTCATCATGATTGATGCGTTGAAGCGTGCTTCCGCGCGTTCCATCACCGCGGTCTGCCCGCTGCTGGGTTATTCCCGCCAGGATAAGAAGCACCGCGGCCGCGAGCCCATCTCCTGCCGTCTGGTGTTTGACCTGCTCAAGACCGCAGGCGCCGACCGCATCATGAGCGTCGATCTGCATGCGGCGCAGTCGCAAGGCTTCTTTGACGGCCCGGTCGATCATCTCATCGCCATGCCGGTGCTGGTCGATTACATCCGTGACCGTTTCTCCAACCAACTTGACAACGTCGCTGTCGTCTCCCCGGACGCCGGTCGTATCCGTGTTGCCGAACAGTGGGCGCAGCGCCTCGGCGGCGGTCCGCTCGCCTTCGTGCACAAGACCCGCGACATCACCCGCCCGAACCAGGCGGTCGCCAACCGTGTGGTCGGCGACGTCGCAGGCAAGGACTGCGTGCTTGTCGACGACCTGATTGACACCGCGGGCACCATCGCCGGCGCATGCAACGTGCTTAAGGATGCCGGAGCCAAGTCGGTGACCGTCGTCGCCACGCATGGCGTGCTGTCCGGCCCGGCCGTGGACCGACTGAAGAACTGCGGCGCACGCGAGGTCGTGCTCACCGATACCGTGCCGATTCCGGAAGAAAAGCGTTGGGACGGTCTGACTGTTCTGTCGATCGCGCCGTTGCTGGCAAGTGCCATCCGCGCCGTGTTCGAAGACGGTTCCGTTGCCGAACTGTTCGACACGTATCCGGAACATCACGGCCAGGGCTTCCTGTTCGCCTGATTTTCTAGGAAACTCGGATACTTCTGACACTTCAGATATTTCGAGGTTTTACGTTATACGGGTTCCGGTTCATTCGGAACCCGTTTTCTTTATGCTTTTCGCTGCATTGCACGCTGACGGTTGCGCGGGTGGGGGTGTTTCCGCCATGCCGTACGGGCCGATCCGACTTGTTCGAATGGTAATGCGTGCGGAACGTCATGATGCCCCCGCATCTTAAAAAACGTCAGGCCGGCATCAGACCTGTACGCCTGCGAGCTTCAGGAACTTCTTGTCGGACTGGATGCCTTGAGTCAGGAACTCGCCGTCCTTGAACAGCGCGTAGGTCGTGACCGGAGCTGGCGTATTCTGGGCCTGCTCACGGCTGATGATGTGAATGGTTTTTAATGGAATGCTGTGCTCTTCCGCCACCGCTTCCACGCGTGGCACCCAGTAGTGGGTGAACGGACACTGGTCCGTGTAATAGAGAACGAATCCATCACCATCCGCCGTGGGATATTTGGCGCATTCTTTGAATTGCGGAGGCTCCGTGTCCGAACCGAACGGCAGGTACATGAGCATGATTCCGCATGATGACGTGTCCGCAACCATGAAACCCTTGTGCGCAAGGTATTTCGCGTCGGAGAGGAATTCGCGCTTGCGTCCTTCGGCAGACAAAATACACAATCCCTTCCGCCCCTGCTCCTTCGCATCCCTCACGCACTCCCGTAACAGGTCGTTGGAATATCCGTGCCCTTTCATGGAGCCGGCGACCCATAGACAGTCGATGTAAAGATACCCATCCGCTTGGATAGGAACCCACGCGTTCTCCGCGGGGATATATTCGATGAAGCATTTTCCGCGTTCTACGCTGCGGTAGAAGATCAATCCTTCGTCGAATCGACGTTTGAGCCACTCCTTTTTCGCAAGGGCCTGTTTGCCGGACATGGCGCAGCAGACGTGCTCTGCATCGATGTTGTCCCTGGTAATTCGAATGTATTCCATTCGGGACCTCCTTGTCTTGCGCGGTTCCGCCCATGTTGCCGCCTATGGCGTGGGATTATTGCCGAGTCTACTGGAAGGCGCCGTTCCTTGACATCAGCGTTGCTCCGAAAAAACGAGATTCCGGATTTTAGATATTTAGACAAACGTCTAAATATCTGGTAGGATGAATATCGCAATCCGATACTGGAAAGAGAGCGATGATGGCAGGAGAAGGATTCAAGGCACTCGCCGACCCCACGCGGCGTCGTATCCTCGAGCTGCTGCGTGCGGGGGATATGACCGCGGGGGAGCTCGCGGAGCATTTCGACATCAGCAAGCCATCGCTCAGTCACCATCTGGCGACTCTTAGGAACGCTGGTCTCGTAACGGACGAACGACATGGGCAGAACATCGTGTACAGCCTCAATACCACAGTTATGCAGGACTTGGTCGGATGGTTCATGGGCTTCGCGGACGATCCGGAAGACAGGCAATGAAAGGTCTGACAATGCAAAAGCAGGAAAAACCCGAGACAACCAAAGCTTCGACCGGTATTCCGGCCCGTGTATGGGTCGTCCTCATGCTGCTTTGCGTGCTGAACGTCGTGGCGCATCTTGCCGCCATGCCGGGGCTACCTGAGCGCATTCCCATGCATTGGGGTGCTGACGGCGGTGTGAACGGATGGGGGCCACGTTGGATGGCATCCGTTCTGGGTGCGCTTCCATTGACGTTTCTCGCACTGTTCTATGTGGTGCCGCGCATTGATCCGAAAGGTGCCGCATATGCCAAGTTCGGCGGATTCTACCAAGGATTCGTGATCTCGTTCACGGTATTCATGTGCGCCATCAGCTGGCTTGGGGAACTCACCGTCTGGAACCTCCTTCCTGGCAAGGGTGCGGTCAACGTCATCGTGTCCGGGGTGATCGGCGCGTTCTTCATCGGCATGGGTAATTATCTACCTCGTGTGCGGCAAAACTACACGCTCGGCATCAAAACGCCATGGGCGCTCGACGACCCCGACAACTGGCGCCGCACCCACCGTTTCGGCGGAGCCTGTTTCATGGTGGTGGGCGTTAGCCTGATTGTGCTGGGATTTTTAGGAGGTATATTGCCTGAAACCTGGATTCTGGCAGTGATTATGGTGCTTGCGATTGGCTCGGTCGCAGCCATGTATGTTTACTCGTATCTCATCTGGCGCAAATCCCACAACAGCTGATTGGGTAGCACCCCGGTTTTCTTCAGCGAAACCACAGGGGAGTCCGACCCGAATTGCCTGACCGTGCGGGTCGTGTTGACGCGGATAAACGGATAAAAGACGCCCCGGTGACATGGAAACCAGCGGTTAGCATGGGGACTCGTACTTGTAAGTGCAACAGGCATTCCGATGATGTTTGATTTTCCTGCATGCAAACCCGTCGTGTTCTTTATTTCTGTTGTATTGCGAGCAGTACGGTGACGCGCAGGACGTCCTCGTCGGTGAAATTCAGGCCCCATATGATCTCGACCTTGTCGGTGAGGCGCTTCTGCACGCCGCCGACGATCGCCGTGGCGTCGGACAGTTGGAGGCTCTTCGGACCTTCGATGGCGATTATCGCTCCCGTGACCTCGTCGGACGCGACGCTCGAATCATGGAACCGTCCGTCGAGCGCCTCCACGATGCCCGTCGACGACCCGCTTTCCACGCGGATGACCGTGGTCAGGGCGCCGGCGCAGACGCTTCTGACGTCGTCCCCATCGATGTGGATGTACTTGTTGTTGCCGAGGAATCCCTCCAACGCCGCGACGGCATCGTCCATCGTCGTGGCGGGATTCTCTCCCGGGACGGGCAGGAGGTCCACGTCCACGCGGTCCGTGGCGTCCGTTCCGGCTGCCGGCATGCGGACGGTCAGTTCCCGTTCGTCGTCGTTTTCGTTCCATAGGATCTTGACGACATGGCTTCCGTCCGTCTTGTCCGTGGCATCGATGTGTCGTGCGGTCATTTTTGGTTCCTTTTCGATGAGGCGGGTTCGTTTCTTTCCGGGGCATGTCCCGGCCGTTCTTACTTCTGTCGATGCCGGACGGGCGTGTGGTCCGATCGGGGCGAGTGCGAGTCAAGACGGGGGTCGGCATGGGCGTCGTGGATCGGCGACGAGTCCCAAAAACGTCACCGATCCACGACACAATCCCGACACCCGTTTCGCAGCCGAGGACGATGGCGGAAGGGGCATTGGCGCGGTTCTTGCCGGCCACGACGGAAGACGTGGTCTGTGCGAGAGTGCTATGCCTTGGCTAGCTTCTTATGTCTGAGGGTGTAAACGGCATCGGCGGAATCGGCGACACGTTTGGAATGCGTCACCACAATGACGCATTTACCGAGTTGATGAGCGGCATGCCGCAAAAGATCAATCACCTCATCAGTCATTTCCGGATCCAGGCTGCCAGTCGGTTCATCCGCCAGAATCGCGCGGCCGGGCGCCACTAGGGCGCGGCCGACCGCCACCCGCTGACGTTGGCCACCCGACAAGTGCATGATGTTGCGCTTCGATTCCTCACGGCTCAGCCCCAGATCCTCGAGGATCTTCATATCGGCCTTGGGATTGACCAGGCGCAGATTCTCTTCGGGGGTGAGATAGTCGATCAGATTATGGTCCTGGAACACCAAGGACACGTGCTCGCGACGGTGCTTTGAATAACCCGTCGTAGCTATATCCTCGCCCTCAAAACGAACCACTCCATCAGAGGGGGCATCCAGACCGGCCAACAGAGACAGCAAAGTGCTCTTTCCCGCTCCCGATGGACCGGTTATCGCATACATCTTTCCGGATTCGAAATCTGCGTTCACGTCCGAAAGAACGCGAATCTTCGCCGCGCCATATGAGTAATTGACATGGTCCAATTGCAGACAGATAGTCATGATTAGTATCTCCTAACGCATAGAGGAAAGAATGGATTTCGGGGATTTGGCCAGCACTGCGGCGCACGACACGGCAAGCGCGATTGCGATGACCGCGCATCCGAGCAGCAGGATGAGCAGCGTCTGTTCTGGCGGCAGAGCCTCCACCTGCAATGATTCAAGAGGTGCGACTCCCGAATCGTGCAGCAGGAGCGAGGACACGTAACCGGACAATAGGGAGCCCGTTCCCAGCGAGCACAGGGCGGCGACCACAGCCATGAGACCGGTTTCGATCGCGAACTGGGCGATAATCTGCATCTTGCCGATGCCGAGGGCCAGAAGGGTGCCTATCTCATGGATGCGTGAGCGAATCCAGAAGACAAGCGCCATGCCCAATACCAGCACATCGGCCAGGCAGACGGACAACAGCACCATGCGGACCAGATCGCGTACCGTTTCCACCGACTGCAGCACGCCGGAAAGCTGCGCCGAGTCATCGGTGACGCCATACTCGCTTCCGGCGATTTTTTTTGCTTGGGCCATTGCTGCGGAAAGATCCCGCGGATTATCCGAGAGGCACCGGATCGTGCCGACCCGTTCCTCTCCAGTCAGCGCGGAAACCACTTGAGCGCCCGAATAGATGAGATTCTCCGATGCGTCCGATGGTATAGGGCTCTGTGCCTGTACATTGCCAGAGAAGATTCCGGCCACGCGAACGGTGGAATCGCGGCCTTCCTGACTGAGTCGGAAGGTCGATCCCACCGATAGTCCATTCTCACGTGCGAAATCCCGGTGAATCAGTACGTTCCGGCCATTACCTGAAATGTGGTGTCCTTGTTCCAACCGGTACAGGCCGCTTTGGAACTCTTCGGACAACGAGGAGTCAGTGGTGCCCAGCACGCTGACCTGCGTGGATAGGCCGGAATCCAGTCGAGGACCATGTTCGGGGACAACCGGATGCGCGCCATCCACCTGCGCCAGGGTCTTACGTTCGTAAACGGTTTTCCCTACGCCGGGGATGCGTGAGAACCGTCTCGCTTCCTTTGGGCTGACGGGATTCTCGCCGGTGTCGACGGTAAAACCTATTCCCAGGCTTCCGCCGATATCGTCGGACATTTTCTGAAGCGCCGTTGACGCTCCGACCTGAGCCACGAGACTGGTGAAAACCATCAGCATCAACAGTCCGATGATTCCGCTGCGTACCGGTTTACGTACGATTGCCAGCGTGGCACGCTTCCACACGTTCATGCCCGTCATCGGAGCTCCGACAGGCTTCGTGGCGACTTGCGCAGCATCGGTATGCACGATATGGCGACGCATACCAGCATCACCGCCAGCAGGCCGAGCGATACATACAGTACGGCGGTTGTGTCGATCGATACCGTGAGCGAATCCAAGGTACGAACCGACATATTGGACTCAAGATCGCCGCCGACCTGTCCCATGCTGCTCAGTTCCTTCGCCGCGGAGGCGTTCACGGAACGGAGGGCCGAGGTGCCAAGCCATTGGGCCGCTCCCCGTGCGCACAGCCATCCGAGGACCAGGGACGGCAGGCCGATCAGAATCATCTCGGTTAGATATTGGGCGATCAGGGATGGCTTGCCGATGCCGAGGGACACCAATACGCCCATCTCCTGACGTCGGTCGTTCATCCACAGCAAGAGCATGAGGCTGAGGACTATCGCTGCCGAGATGGTCACGCCGATCAAAGCGCCGCGCATCATGGAGCGCACACTTCGGGCGGCATTCAGCATGCTCGACGTATATTGGTCATTGCGCGTGATCTGGTAGTTGTTCCAATCCACCGGAAGCTTCTTCGCCGCTTCCATGGTTTTCTCCACGTCGACACCCCTGTCCAGAACGAAAGTGGCATCCTGGTATATTTCCTTGCCGGCCTTGTACTGGTACAGAGTACTTGTAGTGTCCAAATCGGTGTACACAGTGTTGGAGGTGAGTTCCGCGCGGCTGGATACCTTTCTGTCGCTGTCCCCTTTGAATATTCCGACGATGGTGGTTTTGACAGTTGCCGTCGAATGCGACTCATTGTCGGCATCATATGGATTGGCCTTGAGCGTGAGGGTATCGCCGACTTTAAGCCTATTGGTTTTGGCGAGATCCTCATGGACCATCGACATATGCTTATCGGACGTCTTTAGATGACGTCCTTCGACCATGCCGAGCGTGTGGGACGTGAACACATTGAGTTTTGACGAATCGTTTGTGCCTATGACGTTGGCCGTATTGCCGAACTGCTGTTCTTTCTCCGCATCGTAATCATCGCCGCCGGGGACCTTCACCACGCTGGCTCCCACGAGATCGGCGGTGGCGTTCTGCCTGACCATGCACGAGCCGACCCCGGACAGCTTCGAGATTCGTTGCACATCAGCGGGACGAACCATTCCGCCTCCGCGAGGCGTCAGCATGCTGCCTTGCAGGTTACTGGCCAGCACGAATCCGCCGACCGCCTGTTTTTCAATCTGTCCGGCCTCATGTTGAGCTGCCTGAGAAACCGCGGTTGCGGACAGCATACTCGCCGTTATGATGGTCAGCACAATGAACAGCACCGCGGTGCGCACTCGTTTTCTGAGCACATAGCGCGCCGCCCGTGAGATAAAGGTCATTAATACCCCCTGTAAAGCTGGGACCTTCTCGGTAGTGCCCGAAAAGATGTGCACTTTGGACCATGGTCGTCCATGGCACGATGATCAGTTCGCTTCCGCGAGTTTGTCATCGAGCCGGGACCTGTCGAGATAGCGGCGGGTCGACGCTTTCCTCGCGCCGTCTGTGGCGCTCGATGACCGCGGATTCGAAGACCTCGCCCTTGAGCTTGGGCACCTTCAGGCCGAGCCTGCCGGCCTTGGCGGTCAGGCTCCGGTCGATCTGTATGATGCTCGAGGGTCTTGCCGACTTTGTCGCGTCCGCGCCGAGCAGATTCCTACACTCTTTGGCGGCCCTGTCCAGATCGGCGGCCGCCGACACGCACGTTCCGCGCGCCATGGCCGTCCTGTGGTCCTCATATGCCCGATAGCCCAGGCGGCCGCCCACGACCACTGCGGTAGACGCGGCCGCCGCCACGCCGCTGAAGCGGCCGGAATGACGGACTGGAACCCGCCATCGGCGGCATACGTCGGTGTATGCGGTCGGCGCGTTGGGCAAACCCATGCCGCACCGGCCGGAGGCTGAGGGGGTCGTTCGACCGGAAAACTCAATGGTCGTAGGATTCCCGGATGCGGGCGTCGGGCCCGGTGGCAATCCGGACTGGAACCCTCATACGAAAAACGGGCTGCCGCGGTCCGTTGGGAACCGCGGCAGCCCGCCATGTGATTCGTTGGAATCGGGAAAGCCTTACTTGTTGAGGACCTTCTTCATCAGGTCGGAGGAGGCCTTGGCGAGTGCGAACTGGCCGAAGCCCGGGTCGATGGAGGCGAGGTTGGCGTTGATGATCTGGTTGAAGGTGCCGTTCTTCATGGTGTTTCCTTTCGGACGCCCGCTTGGTTTCTTGTTTTTCTGTCTTCTTCTGCATCGTGCGGTGCGTCGCTATTGGTTGTTTTCTTTGCTTCGTTCTTCTGTTGTGCCTTCACTATAGGCAGGCCGGCGCGCGTCCGTCATGCCGCGATCGACGTTTCCATTGCAAAATCATCGGCACATCTTGAAGAAGATGTGAGCGTGGGTGGTGGTTGTCCGTTTATCCGTATGCTGGTCCCCGTTTCCGCGGGTGTCGCGCAGCATGAAGCCGTTGTCGGCCGTGCGGTCCGCGGAAACGGATGGGCTGATCAGGTGGATGGTTCGTTAGTAGACGCTGTAGCCGCCGTCCACGCGCAGGTCGGTGCCGGTCACGTAGGAGGACGCGTCGCTGGCGAGGAACAGGACCGCGCTGGCGATCTCGTCGTTGGTGCCGAAGCGGCGCATGGGCACGACCTCGAGCATCGTGTCGTGTCCGGCCATGTCGATGCGTCCGTTGAAGATGCCTGACCACACGTAGCCGGGGGAGATGGTGTTCGACCGGATACCGTAGCGGGACAATGCGGCCGCCAGGTAGCGCGAGTGCTCCATGATGGCGGCCTTGGTCGCGCCGTACGCGTTGACCGGGGTCGGGCCTCCCGCCATGTAGTTCGCGTTGTGTCCGGACAGGGAGGCGGTGAACACGAGGGATCCGCCGTGTTCGTGCTCGCGCATGATCTCATGGGCGATGCGGGCGGTGCGGTACGCGCCGTTGAGGTTGATCTCGATGGTTTTGCCCCATACCTCCTCGCCGGCGTCCTGGTCGTCGCCGGGGATGTTGACGCCGGCGTTGAGGAACGCGAAGTCGACCGTGCCGAGCCGGTCGACGAGACGTTGTTTGAGGTCCTCCACCTGCTGGGGGTCGGTGATGTCGCATGGTTCGGCGATGACGTTCGTGCCGAACAGCGCGTGCATCTCGGAGGCGAATTCCTCCATCTGGTCCTTTTTGGAGGGCAGGTCGACCAGGGCCACGTCCGCTCCGGCCTGGGCCAGCGCCGCGGCCGCGTTGCGTCCCAGCCCGCCGGCGGCTCCGGTGACGAATCCCTTCCTGCCTTTCATGGAGAGCTTGTCGGTGAACGAGTATCCGGGGTCCTTCCACCTGTCCAGCGGGTAACGCTCGTCGAAGATGTCCTCGATGTCTGCCATGTCATGCTCCTTCGCATGTCGGTGGGACCTGTGGTCCCGTCTTGTGTGTGGGGCCACGTCCGTGTGGCCGTCCGAGGTTTCTCGGATGCGGCCAATTCTACCCGCCAGGTGAGGAATCATCGTTCATATATGCCTCGCTTATGAATCCGATTGGTTCGATGGTATGCCGCGGGGGTTGGCTCACCTCTGGATTGTCATCCATGATTTGGTATCCGTGGTGGTTCGGTTTCTCCCTCTCCGGTTTGCTTCGCTTCAAACGCATCGGTGGCTGCCTGTCCAATCCGTTCGGATGCCTGCCGGACTGGCGGCCGAACGGGATAAAGACGGTTGGCGACGGAGGCTTTTGCGATCCGGTCTGCCGGCGATTATTCAGAACCCCGGTTCCTCGAGCGGGACGACGTGCCAGCCCTTGCGGATCGTATGCGCGTCCCCGTCGAGCATGGCGAGAGCAGCCTCCACGAACGAGTCGGCCTTCCTGCCGGCTCCCAGGACGGATTCCGCGAAGGCGCGGACGTCCGTCTCATCTCCGGTGGTCGTATGGGACGAGTCGTTGATCGTGAGCGAATATTCCATGACAGGCAACACTAGCATGCCGAGAACCTGCCGGCGGAATGGATGCTTCGTCGGCTCCTGACTAATTGGTGTTCTTTGCTCCGTACGTTTGAGGAATGGGTGGGACGTCTATCTTCGAGGATTCTGCGTAATTGGCTTTCGGGGTTGGAGTATCGGTCGGGGCATTCTCGTTTTTCATTCGGCTTGTGGTTGATGACATGCTGTGCTGTTTTGCGATTGCGCGACAGGTCTATGATTGGAATATATTCACAAGGAGGTGAGAAGAATGTCGATGTGCCCATACTGCAACAAGGTGTACGACGAATCCGATTATGCCCATTGCCCGTACTGCGATGGCGGCGATGACTGAAAGCAGTTGAAATTAATCAGGGAAGACGCAAGTTTGCGAATACTATGTGGATTGCGTCTTTCCTTTTGGATTCTTTCTGTCATGTGCGAACCTGCCATCATGCGGTTCCGATGGATTGATGGTTCAATTCTCAAGTATTTTGCTGATGATTTTCCGTGAATCCCCGGATTGAATCTAATGGTTACGACATGACTGCCAAGTCAGTATTCGACGTCTTCTTTATGGGGGATTGCTCTTTGGCCGTATTCATTCCTGCACGTTCTCATCGATTTCCCCGGTCATTTTTTCCTTCTCAAACATCAGTCCAGCGATTGCGTCGATACCGCTTTTCAAGGTGTTCGTGCCGAGCAGTCTGTCTGCCAGATATCCGCCCGCTATCGTTCCAACGGGATTTGCAATCATGCATGCGGTCAATGCGGTCAAGCCAGCCATCGTGCCTGTCTGGAAATCTGATGGCTTCACCCGTCTGCTTGAGGATTTGCTTGTTTTTTTATCGGTGATGTCATGCTTGTTTCCCGACAATGATTTGGCCTTCTGCGGCGCGGGTTCATCCACGAGATCGTGCAGGGCCTGCGCAAGGCGCACGTTGTTGCGTTCTAGCGCCTCGAAGTTGAAAACGGTGCGCATCGCCAGATACTGTGTTTTGGTAAGACTGCTTTTTCCTGTCTCGATGTTTGAGATGGTTTGCTTGCTTACGCCGATTTCGTCAGCGAGGCGTTGGGCGGTCCATCCCGCATGTCCTCTTAACGCGGCGAGGTTCTGCTGCATGAGCAGGATTTTCGCCTGATCTTCCTTGCTTGTCATTTTGCCTCCTAAGAAAAACTTAGCATAGCAATTGTGAACAAAAAGTATAAAATATTGGACAAGTTAGCTTAGATTATGATTCTTGGTGGTTGTATGAGATTTAAGAACAAAGACTTGACGCTCGTTCGGGAAGGTGGTCCGTGATGGCTGGTTCGTTTGATGGTGAAGTCATTTCGGATATGGTGCAGCTGGCGGAATTCACTTCATGGCTACGCAGATCGTCGCGAAACGATACATGCATACTGGTTTCGCAGAAACCGGACGGGAAACCAGTCGTTTCGATGGACCGAATCCGGAAACGCGTCGGCAAACGCGTGTCCGTGACGATGCTGTCGAACAGCGTGCAGCAGTCCGCGTACAAGCAGCTTGGCACCGTCAACCCGTACAATGGGTCGATCCGCATCTTCCCCGCCGGGGACGGGTGGACGACCGATCCCAGACTCGCCCGGTTCGTCAGAGGAGACCTGCCGGTGGCGGAATTCCTCGAATCCGTGGGCGAGCAGTTGGACTTCGCTCTCGTCGACAGCGTACGGCGTTCCATGGCCGCGCAGCCGAGGATGAGCGTGCCAGCGGGTTCGTGGAAGGCTTCGAGGCGCGACGTTCCGAATCCAAGTCCTGTCGTGGGGGAGTCTTCGGGGCCGAGGCTTGCGGATGTGCGCGGGCGGAACAAACTGTATCGGATCGACATGGCGCATGCCTCAGTGGCCATCGGCTTCATGATGCGTCGTTCCCGTGAGGTTCCATGCATACTGGTCTCCCTGCCCGCCGACAGGCCGGAGCCCTATCTTGACGTCGACGCGCTGCTCGACGAGATCGGCGACGACGCCGCGGTGCTGCAGATCGTGGATCACGAGACCGACGAGTGGCTGAACAGTCGTCTGCCGGAGCAGCTGCGCGCCTATGACGGCGCGTGCCGTTTCCTGCCTCCGCACGAGTGGAGGATCGGTGCCAGACTATGCCGTCTGAACGGGTCGGAGGATAGCGCGAAGGCGGTCGTCAGACTGTCGGAGCAAGTGTTGGACGCGGCGTACGCGGACGGGTACACGGTCGGCGGCGATGCCGTCGGCGACGATGGGGGCAATCCCGTGCGGTCCGTCCCGGACGGCGCGACGCGGGCGAAGGTCGCTATGATCGTCGACGATGCCGTATACGCCGACACCGGCGACCGCATGCCGCAGCGAATCAATGCCGTGTCGGCGGTCGAGCGATCCGGTGTACCTGTGGGAAGATTGGTGCGCAAGGGACAGTCCGTTCCGGTCGTCCGGACTCCGGATGGAGGATTCGAGCTCGTGCCCGAATGGCGTGGCTCCTCCGAGGCGCTTTCTGGCTACATGCCGGGCGCCACGATCGTGGGCGTGGCGTCGGCCGTGTATTCGGACATGTTCGTAACCACCCTGTATCCCGCGTTGGACGGCGCGCCTGCGGTCGAGGCAAAGGTGCATGGCCCCGAACTGCTCGCCGGCAGCGGCCTCGACCCGCATGCCGATTTGCGCCCGATCATCCGCAAAGGGGAGGCGGTCGCGCTGCGTGTGGAGGAGCGTTCCAGCAACGAATGGCTGTTCTCCCTGCCCAGTGACGGCGACAAGCCCGTGCCTCTGGCGGGTCTGATGGACGGCGGCCCCGCGTGGGTGGATCCGTCGGACGCGTTCGCATATCTGAAACGATTGAGAGAGAACCGTTCGCTCGCGGACATGCCTTTGGACGAACTGCTTGGCTCGATCGATTCGTTAGAAGCGGCGAGGGATACGGTCCGTAGGCTGCATGAGAGGCTGCGGACCGTGGAACGGCTCAACCGCGAGCTGGAATCAGCGAACGAGAACCTGAGGCGCAGCAACGACGGTCTGCGGAAAGACAAGCGTGGCTACGAGAAGGCGCAGGACAACACGAATCCGCTCGCCTCGTTCACGGGACTGTTCCCATCCATGCGCGAGGAGCTCGATTGGCAGCTGCAAGCCCAGTCGCTGCTGCAGTTCAATGTGGCGGAACGCATGGCGAGGCCGTTGGACGAATGGTCGTACATGCCGGGCTTTTTCGATTCTCTGGAGGAATGCGAGCATGGCGACATGTCCCGCATGCCCCTGCTGCACACCATGCTGTTCGTGCTCATGGGACGTGACGACCTCAACGGCGCGCGCACCCACCGACTGCGTGAGGGCGGTGGCGGCGACGATCCGGACCGGTTGGACGAGAACGGCAACTACATCTACCGGGTGAACGTGCACGGCCAATACCGCCTGCATTTCACGCGTGACTCGGAACATCACGTCACGTTCAGATCGGTCGGAACGCACGAGTCGGAACTTCGATGAAGCGACAGGTGAAAGGAGCCCGAAATGGGAGCCATAGGAAAATTCTTCGACAAGCATCCGCTGCTGGCTTGCGGAGCGCTTCTGGTAGGTCTGGCCGCACTTTCAGCTTCTTCTGATGGCGAAGGTGAATATTGCGAACTCACGAACGGTCAGAAGCTTGATCTCAGCGAGGCATTGGATTCCGCGAGGTGGAACTTCGACCCCTCGATCACCTATGCAAGCGCAGATGGCAATAGCATCACGTTCATGTTGGATGACGACAGCAGCGAAACAATCCCCTTTTATTACGATTCCGGGGACTGGTCTAGTGGCTCGGCCGAATCGGAAGCTGTTGACGAGGCGGTCGGATACATCCTCGGATGCCTACGATGATGGGAAATTAAGAAAGGAATGACATGACGGCACCTTTTAGCCACTATACGGCGATGTCTAGGATTGCATCGAAAGTCGGAGGGCCCATACCGTTTGTGACGTTATGCGTCGTCGGAGGCGGATTGACCTTGGATATTTTGTTCAGAGGCGTTGCCTCAAAAGTGAAGACAGCGGTGAGTGCATTCGCCGATAAAAGCGTGGATACTCGAATCCGTGTTCTTGATTCCGATGGGAAGCTGAGAGAAGTGACATGCGGAGAGACCGTAGGAGAAATTGTCCCTACCGACACGGATAAGGGCGGGCCGGAGGAATGACTCGCGTTCCAGATTGCCGCATGGACCATATGGCGGTGCTGTGATGGATCCTTTCCTTGTATATCTGATCGCCGTCAACGTGGTCGCGTTCCTGCTGTTCACCATCGACTATCTGATCATGGCGGGCAATGACTACGATTGGGACACCGGTCTGATGGACGGGCGGATCCTGTCGCTCTTCGCCGTCGCCGGTGGCGCTCCCGGAATGCTCCTCGCGCTGGCCGTATGGGCCAGGCGCGTGAACAAGCGCAACATCGCCTGGTGGTTCACGGCCATCGTGTGCCTGGTCGTGTGGGGCATGGTGTGCGCGTGGAAATGGGGCCTCGTCTCGTTCGACGGTTTTTGGGATGCCGTTTTCCATGGATTCAACCGCGGTGTCCTGCATGGACTGGGCGTCTACCTGCTGGTGGCGAACGTGGCCACGTTCCTGGCGTTCGGCTTCGACAAGCTCATCGCGGCCGACGATGGCATCGACCCGCGGCGGAAAGGCGGGCTGCGCCTGCCGGAGCTGTGGCTCATGGGGCTTTCGCTGCTGGGCGGATCGGTGGGCGGCATGGTCGCGATGCGACTGTTCCGCCACAAGACAAGGAAATGGTATTTCGTGGCGGGACCGCCGTTGTTCGTCGTCCTGCAGACGGTCCTGTTCCTCTACCTGCATGCCGCGGGATTGTACTGACCGTAGCGCGTCGCTCGGCCGACTGCGATTGAATCCTTGTTTAGGCGTTGCGTTGCGATGCGGCCGCAACGCTTAAACACAACGTAGGCTCCGATGATGTCGGACTGCCTAACCGGTGCGTGTTCGACAGAGTATCAGGCAGCTCGAGACGAAAGGCCTGACGCATACGTAGATAGCCAGGGAACTGGGCGTTAACGCGGGATTCCGTGCGTCAAGGGCTTTGACGGATACGACTGGGGCATGGCTCGTTCCCCGTCGACTGGGGGCGCGAGCAGCTCATGGACCTCGGTTTCGTGGACCGAGCCGAGGACCTCGTGCTCTACGGCGACGTGGGATGTGGCAAGACGCACATGGCGATCGCCACGGGTATGCTGGCGTGCGAGAGACGAGAACCGACTTGACGCGGAACTGCGCGCGATAGGCCGCGCCAGGCTGCTGGTCATCGACGAACTGGGCTACCTGCCCATCGACATCGACGCGGCCAGGCTCCTGTTCCAGGTCGTCGCGGATTCCTGCGAGAAGCGGAGCGTGGTGTTCACCACGAACCTGGAGTTCGGACGGTGGGGCGAGGTGTTAGGCGACGGCGACATGGCCGCCGCGGTCATCGACCGCATCGTGCACCACGGAAGGATCGTCAGGTTCCGTGGTGAGTCGTACAGCAACAGCCACTCCCTGATGAGATAAACGAAAAGAGGGAACCCAGCCGGACCACCGGTGATGGTGTCCATTTTGAACGTCGATGGTGTTCAGATTAACTGGTGACGACACGCAGATTTATTTGACGAAAGGACAGGCGTGGCCCTGCCATACGGGAAAGGACTATGAGCATGGCGGAACCGAATACCACGACCGGATACCTCGACGCGACCCTCCTGGAGCGCTCCCTGCTGCGGAACGCGCGGCTGCGCACGCCGTACGGTATGCAGGAAGGCGTCCCCGCGTACACGACCGAGACGGAGGGCATGATGCTCCACGACCTCACGCTCGCGTTGGCGGACATGGCGTGCAGGACCGGAATATCGTGGAACACCGACCCCACGCCCACCTTCCGCGACGGAGACACGGAGATCGGCGTCGTTCTGGAACGCGACCGGCCGAACGACCACTACTCGCACCTCGACGCGCAGGCGTACCTCCACGACGCGGACGGGCCGTGGTGCTTCGCCCGGTTCAACCTCACCGAACCCGGCGACATCCCGTCGAACGTCACCGGAACCGACGACCTCGCGTCGCGGATCGCCGACCGCTTGCACCATCCGCAGTTCCCGAAGGCCGGCACGTACGGTCCTACGCCCGGCCGCATGAGCGACTGGTACCACGGCATAGAGAGACGGTTCGCGGACATGAGCGAGGAAATCGAGCATTTGCGCGTCTTGCGCCTTCCGCTGTTCGCACGGAGATTGTCCGAAACGGTAGGCTAATCCCCGTCATCTGCAACACTGCGAATCATACGGTAGGCGCAATCAATGCACAATCTGTGAATAATCGCTAATCCATTGGCTCAACACAACCTATTGCCGCCTTGCACCGTGGGATCAAGCAAATTACGAAGAAAAGGCCGTCCGCACGGCAAGATTTCGGTCGTAGGCGATGGATTCGGACGAGCCGTATCCGAGAGGGTGCCAGTACGAATAGGTGGACTCGGACCGGTCATGTCTAGGGGGTCGGAATAGCCCCTAGACATAGTCCTTTTTGCTCCCCCACCTGGACTCGAAAGATCTCATGCTACTTATGTTGCTTCTTTGGTGGATGTCACTGGTTCCCAAGACGCATGAAGTACCAGGAAAGACCATATAACAGAACGCTTCTGCACTCTAGAGAGGCCGGAAGGGAACAGACGAAGACGTCACAACATATTCCCTTCCGGTTTTTCATTCCCAGGTGCCGTTTCAGATGCATTTTAAGGTTCCAAAAAAAACGCCATGCATATAGGTCTGACCGGTTTTGCCGAATCAACTGTCATGCGCTATCTTTTTTGCATCGAGGGGCTTCGTCTCCCGGAGATGCATATGCTCTTTCAATGGCGACGACGCTCGTGCTCTTATTGCCTTGCAATCCTCCCTGAATCGGGCGTCCCTGCCGACGCTGACGCGTGGAAGGACCTGATATGACGGACCCAGATCTGGAAGTCACAAGGATAAGAAGATTCGGAACGATCGTTGCGCGGAAACGATCCGACGGGTCGATTAGCGCATGGCTTGCACGCTATTCGTCACCCGTGGATGGACGTCGGGTGCAACGATCATTTGAAAGTGTGCGGGATGCTGAGTCATGGCTTGCCGGCGAACATGAGCTGGTCGAAATGCACCGTCGTGGTTTAAAACAGTGGGTGCATCCGACTGACAGGGATCGTCGGGAAAAAGCGGGATCGATGACATTCGATGAACTTGCCGACTGGTATGTGGATACGCATCGAAAACCGGATGGCACCGCGCTGCGTGGCGCGGCGAGGCGTAATCTGCGGACGGACGTGGGTCATTTAAAAGACGTGTTCGGCGGCATGACGGTCAAGCAAATCACTCCGGACGTGATTTCCAAATGGTACTTCGGTGAGCATGAGGAAGGCGAGTGGGTGTTCCCCCGTATGTGCCAGAGACTTAAAGCCATCATGAATCTCGCATGTTCGGACAAGTTCGGTACAGGAATGCCATTGCTGGCGTCGAACCCGTTCACCCTACCGATTCCACCTGATCCGGAACCCAAATCGTGGGAGGTGCCGCCATTGACGGGCACGCAACTGGCCGCCCTATACGAGTCGATGCCGGAATACGACCGGTTAAGTGTCCTCTTGGCCGCATGGGCCGGTGGCATGAGAATCGGCGAGGCATGCGCGTTGAGAGTATCCGATTTCAATCTTGAAGCCCGAACCATGATGGTGAATCATTCGGTCTGCCGTGGGGAACGCGATCTGGGAGAATTAAGATTAGGGCCGACCAAGTCGAAGCATTCCAAACGCGTGTGCCCGTTGCCTGACCTGCTGGTGCCATTGGTCCGCGAGCATATCGCCAATCGAAAAGACGAATCCAGCCCGTATTTATTCCAGTCCCGTCGGGGAAAGGGACCACTCGCCCCGACGACCCTGGGCAATCATTTCCGTCAAGCGCGCGAACAGGCGGGATGCACGACAGCGACGTTCCGTACGTTGCGTGTCACTCATGCGACCCTGCTCATGCAGAACGGCGGCACGATCCGTGAAACGATGGACAACATCGGAGACTCCACCCAAGAGGTCGTGATGCGTCATTACACAAGGACAGTGCAGGAACATCAACGTCAGGTAGTGAATCGCATGGCAGTGGGTATGACATCGGAAAGCAAGACCCTGCAGCATATCCTCGGCGTGCAATACGCCGTTCCGACTCCGGTTCCGGAGGTCCGACTGTTGGATCTGGACGCGAAACTCTCCCTGATCATCAAAGCCCTACAACAGATAAGTGTGAACGACTAATAACAAACAATTTCAGCGTGACCAACGGTGGCAAAACCTGATAGTCGGCTTTCTCATTCATGCGAGCCGCGGCATCGTTCGTCACGATGGGCAACACGAGTACACAGCCGTGCCGGATGGCCCCTGGCGGACATCGGCGCCGTACGCATCATCACTGAGTGGCGCGGCCGATAACAGGCGGGGCGGGCGTGACAAGAGAAAGGACATCCACAGGAAAAAGGAGCGATCATGGGAAAGGAACCAGACCCACACGCATGCCGTCCGAACAGCATGGACCTCAACGACGCGGCCGACATGAGGGATGAAGCGGAACAGGCATTCAACGACGCGCGCAAGACCAGAGGAAAACGCGACCTGCTGTACGTCGCGGTCATGGCCTGCGTCATCGTCATGCTCACCGGCGCCGTATGCGGAAGAAAGGACATCATCATCGCTTCCGCCGTCATCGCCGTCACGTTCTCATGCGCCGGAAGCCTGGCATGCTACCGCATGAAAAAATCACTCCACACCTACCACGAGAACAATGCCGTCCTCGAAAACGAACTCGACGCCGCCGACTACCAGAACATCATGGGATGCCCTCATCCCTGGAAAACATTCTGACCACGATTTTTACCCCCGATATCGTAAGCGGGACACGTGGAAACAATGAAGGAAACCGACGGGGGAAACATTAACAACAGCAGACTCTAACAATTCCCCCGACGGCGTTCCTTCAAAATCAAAACCTTTTCAGGAAATCGACTCCCAAAAGGATGAAAGCCGATGAGGAACGGTCGAGGTCCACGGACGATACTCAGGTTCATCGCGATAATCGCGATGAACCTGTTCACCATCAATTGCGCCTGCTACATCGCAGTCACCGTATCCGCACACGCCGACCCACGTTTACTGCATCTCAGTCGAACGGTAGGAACGTTGTGCGGCATGATGGCGATCGCAATCACTCCGATCCTCCTCATCACGGTCCTTGTCAATGGCATGGAGGAAGGAAAGAAACGACATGAGGAAAACAACGATGGCGCAGGTCGTGGAATTTGCCGGCCAACTCAACGTCACCCTGCAGAACATAAGCGAGGACGAGAACACGCACGGACTGGCCGAAGCGTACAACCGGCTCGCACAGGTCATGGACGAGCTCTGCATTCCAATGCGCGAGGAAGAGGTTCTGGAACCCATCAGCCATGAAGAAGCATGCGAAACAGCCGAAAGACTCTACCGTCAACTCATCGAGCAAGCCAAGGACCATACGACCATACGGCTCGCCCAGGCAATGAACCGCGCATGGGCGGAACTCACCGTCGTCGAAGGCCTTGACAGACTCGCACGGCCCCAAAGCAAGGACGAGTAATGGGAAACGGAACTCCATCGGATGAATACGAGTCCGTTGAAATGTGGTTCATGAGAAGGACGACCGACAGGCTGGTCAGGGAAAACTTCGAAATGACCGACCGGCTGGTCAAAGAGGACTTTACCATGAGAACCATAATCAACACCTCAGTACGGAAACTCAATGACATCCACCGGCAAATCAGCGGATTGAAAGAAGTCATATGAACACGGACGGAACACTATTCTCCATGAAGAAAAACAGCAGGGAAGCCGAGGTGATGTCGATGACGAGCTTCATGATCCCCATCGGACTGAAGCAGAAACTCAAAGACCACGCCGCCAAGTTGGGTATCACGTCAACCAGTCTCATCATCGAAGGCATCAGACTCATCCTCGACCGGAAGGACGAGGCGACACCGCAACTGGAAGAGATCGACACCACGGGCGCCGACGAATACGTCAAACGAAAAGCCATCAAAACACTATTGGAAGCCCATCTCACCACCGAATCGCCCGCGCAGGCATGGGCCCTCGCATACCGCGCCGCGTGGAAAGATGCATTGGACTTCTGCATCCAAGCAGAACAGGCTCTCGACAAGAAGGAAGACAAATGAGCGAAGAAGAACGCATCTGGGCCAACGCGTTGAGCGACGCGATCGAACCAGCGAACGAATACGCACGAAAAATAAAGGACCGTTACCTGGTAACAGCCAAAAACGACATGTACGGAATCGACCAGACGATGAACATCATCAGCCAGGCATATCTCGCCGGAGTGGAACACCAAGCCGAGGCCTGCATGGGAAAGGCATGACTCCGCCATGAACGCCCAAAGGACGTCGGCAGAAGAAACCGAAAGGACCCTACGCGCGGAAAGCGTTCTTTCGGACGATCGCCTTCCCGTCAAATGGGATGGCGAATACATCTATTGGGCGGACACGTGGACCGACACCATGCCGTTCCTGTGCGGGAACAACAACCCGTTAAAGAATCAGGCATGCCCCGGCACGGACGAACGCAGACGATGGAAACAATACAGGCCCCACCTGTGGAGGCCGAGGACCATCAACGGCCGCACCACCCAAAGCAAACTAAGACTGATGCGGTGCGGAGTCTGCGGACTGACCCTTGTGGAGGAACATCCACTCAACGGAGGAAAGGAAACGGTCTGGCGGTTGGACGAATCCAACTATAGGCCGGAAGGCAGCCACCCCGTCATCCAAGGAGAACTCGGCATCTAAAAAAACAAAGCCGGCTCATTCCGGCGGAAAGGACAGAAATGATAGGAATGACCAGACCGAAAGCAAAAGACCGTCCACGTGGTAAGCCGTTCGACGAGCCGGAACGCAAATACCTATGCAGTCTCGACATCATCGACGCATGCACCGAGAAAAGAATCACCTGGAACAAAACCTTCATCGAATACGCCGAAAAGGAACTCGAAGCAGGCTCCCGGCCGGTTGACATTTTCCGTGGAGCGGGAGTCGGACCGGAACTCATCGGACGGAAACGCATAGAACGATGCGTGGCGCGATGGCGGGCCAAGATCAAGAAAGAGGAACAGCAATGAGCGTCCGGAACGACGACAACATAATCAAATCCCTGGTCATCCTCGCCGTCTGCATAGTCGCGATGCTGATGGTCTGCACGGAATGCGCGCTACTGCCACAATACGGTTGGCTATGGCTCATCCTCCTGCTCATCCTCGCCATCGCCGCGGTGTTCAGCGTGGTGATGGGCATCAAAACATGGCTGGACGAACACGGAAGGAAATAGGATCGATCATGGGGAAGAACATGCCGGAAAACTCTGGTTCGGCATATGCGCGGGACGTACGGTGCCTTCGGCACGTCTCGCCCTCGCAGGAACACGGATCACCGCGCTGGACAAGACCGACACGGTCATGGAATGCTTCATGGACCCTTCCGTCGCCAAGAATCCCGACCCCGTATGGGCGGCATGCCATGCGATGGACATGACATTGACCGGGCCGCGAATACCCGAAGACGTCGTACCCAGCCTGCCGCAGGCCATATGGGTGGAATTCATGGGAATCGACGAGAAACCCGACAGCGACGATTACGAGATCGCCGTCGACCTGGTCGCCGGCGACTTCTACTACAGTCCGAACCTCAAGGACGACGGCAACCGCAAAGGATTCGCACTCTGCGTCCAACACCTCACCGACTATATCGCCAGCCAGATGGACGAGAAGAAATCCCATGATTGAACCGGCAAGCACGCTCGACATGGACGACGATACCCGCGGCCGCATGATCACGAGATGCGTGGCATACATGACGCAACGGAAGATCCCGATACGGGACACACGGGCGGTGACCCGCCTGCTGGCCTCCAACGCCGGCCGGATCGACGGGGCCACGAACGTGAAGGTACGCAGCTACCTTACGGACACGCCGGCCGAAACGTTCCAATCATTGGAAACGATGAAACAATGGATGGGCGTGCGCAAGGCCCTGGAATACGCCGCGATCGGAAGAATCGAACCCGACAAGTCGTCCGGACTGGCCGGAACGCCGGACGAGACCGGCACCCTCATCCGATACTTCATACTGACCTTCATCGACCGGAACTAACCGACGTGACGCAAGGCCTATGCGCCGAACCTAAGAAGCATGGCGCATGGGCCGTTAGTCCTTCGGATATCCGATCAGCTCATGGTCCGTCCAATCAACAAGCCGACCATCGATACGGTCCACGTCCAACAGCCACACCTCGTCGCGCCGCGGATTGAAGAAACCCAACCGCCGGACCATCCGATACTCGTCATGCACGGAATGCGATCCCATACGCCAGTAGACCAGCAACTGCAACGTGTACATGGGATTCGGCCTATAGGAGCTCACCTTGAAATCCCACAACGTGTCAGCGGTGAGGAAATCGCCACTACCCGACGTGATCCGGTCCGTATACCCGCCCTCGAAGTCGAAACCGTCCCACACGACCGGACCATACTCGTCGAAAAAGGCACGCGACCGGGCCACCATACGCGTGAGATTGAAATACGTCGCATCATCCGGAACCATGCGCCGCGGACGCCAATACTGCGGTCCACGACGCGACGCCGCATCGAAATCAAGCAGCAGGCACGTTGCACGCGCCGACGCGGGAGAGAAATCCGTCACACGGGACAGCAGGGACTCCGCGTATTCGCCCTGTCCGACCAGCCGCGCACCCAACAAGGGAACATGGAACGCGACCCGCACGGGAGTGCCCATCGCCACACGGGTCATGTAATCCACATACAATCCCGCAAGATCGGGCGGAACGGTCTCCATACTCCGCGGATACAGGCTTTTCCGGTCGGCGAGTCCGACCCTGTCGAACAGGGACAAGGGCAGCAGGCCCTCCGGCGGCTGGGAGACCAGACGGATACGCGTGGTTACGGGCATGGGATGACGGCGGCGGTCCCTCTCGCGACGCGCGGCATCCTCCGCCTCCAACTGGCCGACCGGACGCAGATCCATCCCAGTGGAACCATCGAACCCGTAGAAACGCGGCATGCGAACCTCCCTATGGAATCGTCACGCGCCCGCAGTCCATCGACTGCGGATAACGGGAAAACGTTCCACGGGAGCATCGGATAAGCGTTGCATGTCCGGAAGATGCAACACTTGAAACAATCCAAAACAAATATCACAGTATTGTGATATACTGGTCTGTGTCGGGAGGGCACAGGCCGAGCCCGAAACGGAAGAAGGAAACCCGCACATGATGAAAGTCAACATCCTCGAAACCGACACCGGACGCATCCGCGAAGACGAACTGCGCGACTGGTCCCAGGCCGCGCTCAACCAGCTTGACAAGGCCTACGGGTTCAAATCGTTCCGCCCGGGCCAGCTCGAAGCCGTCAACACCATCCTCAACGACCGCGACCTGGTCGCCGTCATGCCGACCGGCAGTGGAAAAAGCGTCTGCTACCAGCTTCCCGCGATGCGCGAAGGCCATCTCGCACTCGTCGTGTCCCCATTGCGCGCCCTCATGCGAGACCAGGTGCAGGCGTTGCAGGCCAGGGGAGTGGCCGCGGCCCTCATCGACAGCGGAGTGACCCCGAAGCAACGCCAAAGCATCTACGCCATGGCCCACGGCGGAGGACTCCGCATCCTCTACGTCGCACCCGAACGCCTGTTCGCAGACGATTTCCTGTTCTTCAGCCAATCCACACGCATCGACCTGATCGCCGTGGACGAGGCCCACTGCGTACTCCAATGGGGCCACGACTTCCGCCCGAACTACCTCAAGATCGGCGAATTCATCGCCGGACTGCCCACGCGCCCGGTAGTGGCCGCGTTCACCGCGACCGCGACCCGCCGGCAGGTGCCGGAAATCGCCCACGCACTGGGACTCGACAATCCCATCATGCTCGGCACGGGCTTCGACCGTCCCAACATCCGATTCGACACGATCGAACTCAAGCCGGCCGCGCGGAAGAAATTCATCACCAACTGGGCGAAAGCCAAGCAGGGAAGCGGCATCGTCTACTGCACCACCATCCGCCGCTGCGACGAGCTCGCCGAAACCCTGCGCGAGGCCGGCATCGACGCGGAAGCGTTCTACGCGCCCCTCACCGACAAGGAGAAGGCACGCATCCAAGACGGATTCCTAACCGGCTCGCCACGCGTGATCTGCGCGACCACCGCGTTCGGCATGGGCGTCGACAAGCCCGACGTACGCTGGGTCGTCAACGACGGCCCCTGCGAAAGCCTGGAAGCGTTCTACCAGGAAGCGGGACGCGCGGGAAGAGACGGCAAACCAGCACGAAGCGTCATGCTGTGGACCGGCGGCGACTTCGCCGACTGGAGGCGCCGCCTCGCCGACAACGCGGGAAACGCGCTCGAAGACCCGAAGGACCGCGCCAAGGCCCAACAGGCCGCGTTCGACCGTCTCCACGCCATGAGCCGCTACTGCGAAACCGACCAATGCCTTCGCGGCGTCATCCTCGACTATTTCGGCGACACCGACCACGAGGAATACTGCGACAACTGCGGAAACTGCACGTACGTGCAGGACTGCGACCCGACCATCCAGGCAAGCCATTCCACGAAAAAGAAGAACGGGAAGGGAAACGTCCAGGACACCGAGGTGATCGACACGACGATAGTCAGGTTCGTCTACGCGCGCGAACGCCTGCTCGGCTTCGGATACGGCATCCGCAAGACCATCCGCAGTCTCGTCGGCGATACCGGCGAAGGCGTGGACGACAGGGGAATCGGCGAACTGGAAGGATACGGCGCCCTCGAAAACGTGGACGAGGACGTCATCGAAGCACGCATCCACACACTCATCGACGACGGAACCATCTACGTAGGCCAATACCACACGCTACTGGAGCCATGAAATGGGAAAAAGAACATCGAAACTCGCCGAACTCCGCAAACAGGCCGGCCTCAGCCAGGTCGAACTCGCAGAATTGAGCCACATCAGACAATCCAGGATCAGCGAATTCGAGACCGGACGCTACTCCACGGCCAACATGAGCCTGAAAACCGCGGCCGCCCTCGCCCGCGCGCTGGGAGCACACGCCGAAGACCTGCTGGAAGACGGCGAATGACGCCTAAATGACGATACGGACATATCTCCACCTGTTTTTGCGGCCCTATTCGGTTTCGCGTCCAACACCGGCTTCCCCGGCGGCAATCTGGATCACGCCGCGGGCCTTGGATATGTCGTCGAGGGAGGCCTGAAGGAGCGTAGAATCGCCGGTCTCGGCCATCGCGTTGAAGTACGCGATGGCGTCCTCATCGCTCTCGATGTATTCACCGGCATCGAATTCGCTAATGTTCGTCACAAGCATTTCCTACGCCTCTTTTAAATCCATGTGGTTTTCTTGAGATTCGATCCGTCAACGAAGCAGGTCGAACTGGTAGTCGCGGCCATCATCCAACGAGTCCGCAGCACGGACCACCGCGTCATTCCAAATGCTCGCGGGCCATCCCGCCATCTTCGGGAACGCATGGGCGAACGCGCGGTCGGACCTGTACATCGGCACATGCACCACGCCTTCCACATCCGGTTCCAATCCACGCAGGAAAGGCACCGCCCACCGGCATAACGCGTCACGTACCTGGCCGATACGATCCAGGATTTCGGGCAGGGAGTCCTGCACCCAATACGGCGGAGTGTCATGACCATTCACGCCTTCCTCCCAACGGGAGACCGTATGCTGGCCCACCGGCCGCGGATCAGCCGGATCCTTCGGCGAAAGCAAACCGATGCACACGCCCAGATCGGTCTGGCTCAATCCGAGCTGCCGACGGCGGGTCTCCAATTCGATGCAAGTGAACGCCATGGCTCTTCTCCACTCCCTGTTTCCGAAAAAAGGCGGGACCGGGCACGGCAGAAGCCATCCCGGAAAACAAATCCCATCGGGGATTCTAACACGTGGGAAAAAGACGGCCCCTCCGGAAATTTTTGAACGTGAACATCCGTGAAAAACGGATTAATCCCAAATTGAGAAATTATAGGATGAGTGCTCCGGAGGGAAACCGTCTCGACGATACCACGTGTACGGCCACCGATATCAGCCGGCCGCATGGCCGGGAACAACGGACCCTCCGCTGACGCTTCGGGGCAAGCCCGACAACGGATCATGCCCCGCCATGCCCATGCGCGGCGGGGCCGGGAAACGGAGCGGCGCACAGGCGCGCCGCCATCCACTGTTTTCTTTTGGACCGTTTGCCTACGGCAAGGATCGTAACCGCCTCCACGTCCGCGCCACGCGGTCCGGCCCCCAAGGGATCCGGCGTGCTCGCGGACGCTCCGACGGCTAACGCTATCGCTCGACCAAACGGTCCAAAAGAAAAAATCAGGGACCGATTCAATCCAAGGAGACACGAACATGAACGACAGCATCAAGCATTCCGACGATGAGGTAGTCTGCGCCGTCACCTACACGTGGGGACAGGTCAAGACGTTTCTGAAGGAACATGGCGGATGCGCGACGGACTCCAACGCCGAGGCATTGCTCGCGGAATGCGGCAATGGAAGCATCGAAACAGGCAAGGACAACCTGTTCTGCGATGCGTACGACGAAATCGAACAGCGTCTTTGCATCTCGCTGGACGCCGACAATCTGCCCGACAAGCCATGGTATGACCGTCCGAACGGCGAATGGGTGTACGACCGTGAGGAACCAGCCGACCATCATGATGCCGACGAGGACGAAGCATGGTACGGCACATACTGCCATGTCGGCATCCACGGCGGAAACCAATGCTGGTGCTGCAACACCTGCTCACAATGCGGCAGGCACATGTGCGAGGCGTGCACCGTCCGATGCTCCACGTGTGGCAGCATCGTCTGCAACAATGACGCGCGCGAAACCAAGGACGGCGAATGGGAGTGCGTCGAATGCGAACGCGAGCACGATCCCGAGAAAAGCCGTCTGCTCGACGCCCTCGAAAACTATCAAGGCACGATACGCAGCGAGAAGGCCGAGAACGAACGCCGCATCATCCTCGGCTTCATCGACAGCCTCTGAAAAAAAGATTGGGGGTTGCCATCCATCCGTGACGGGTCGGCAAACCCCATAGATTCCGGAAAAGGAGGAAAGACATGGAAATCAGGGACACCATACAGTCAGACGACATCAGGTGCGACGGATGGATCGATAAAGACACCGCCGAAGCAAGCATCCGGCAGACGGAAGCGACCCTGAAACGCTACACGCCGGTCTACGACGCCCAATGCAAGGAATATCCGCGTGGCGTCGAACCATTCCGCGACTGCATTTTCGCTGAGTGGCATGTGGACACCGACGAAGTGGTCTACTGGCTCGACCTTGACAACGACATCCTTCTCGTCACCGACGAAATCGGCTGCGCGCGCATCGACGACATGGTAAGGGACATATGCCGAACATACGTGGCGAGCCACGCCCATTCGGATTGACGAAACCGCCGCAGGGGCGTCGAACCCCAGCGGCGGACCGGCGCCCACCCGGACGGCGCACGCGCCGGGAACAACGGAC